>JAEEGG010004000.1_pt1 | contig 36097 bp, 30 predicted proteins | sample 9134161 | NCBI WGS metagenome assembly JAEEGG01 (sample SAMN16246543, study PRJNA631951) | gut metagenome | biome: gut microbiome; feature: rumen; material: CR-attached | host: Bos | place: Iran: Karaj | collected 2018-10
TGCAGGATTATCAGTCATCGCTGCCCAGTTAAAGGTCGTTGCCGGAAGACCTGGATAAGAGACACTCTTCCCTTTAACCGTATAACCTGGAATCTCCGTCGTTGCTGCCTGTGGCCATTTATGGTAATACATAATCTGCGCCAAAGCCGTTGCAATGCAACCAGTGACACAATGCTGACCATCGACGACAGGACATAAGTCATTAAACGGCGAAAACTGATCCCACTTCGAGGTAATCATCGGACTAATCGCAGGACGTGGTTCTTTCTTCACAGCCCACGGTGCACGCGTCATCGTCATCAGCGGAGCATCAGACCTTACCGACACCGGTGCCGTCGGCTCTGCAGATGCCTTTTTCCGCAGATAGCGGATCTGATCGGCATAGCCCTCCAGCCACGCTGCAACGTTCGAGGGCAGACGGTCCATATCGAAGCTGCCCTTATCGGAATAGCCCAACACAGCAGGTGTACGATCGTCGCCGCTGACGATGACGAAGCCCTCATTCGTTCCGATATTGAACACGTAGTAGCACCCATCCTGAGAACTGCCTTTCAGCAGCGCTCTGGCTCTGGCCTGATGCGGCTCCGCCTGACTGAGGGCACCATACATCCCTTGCTTGGTGATAAACTGACGGGCAAGCTGCTCCGCCTGTTGTCTCGTGATACTCTCAGCGCCTGCGACAACCGAAAGAACCAGCATCATAGTCAATACGATATACTTTTTCATATCCAAATGGTTTTAAGTTCTGAGGGCAAAGATATGAAAAAAACACGAAATGACAAAGGAATCACTTGTTTTTTTACGTAAAACGGCAATATTCAGACGAATCGTGCGTTATATTATCTGATGATACACCATATCACGAAAACACTTGTCCTGTTGACCATGCTTCTGACGAGTATGGTTGTCTATGCTGATGACTTCACGCTGAAAGGCAAAGTCGTCGACAATGAGGAGAACGCGTTGGAGTTGGTCACAGTGAGTTGTACGAAGCAAGGACGCATCACGATGACCAACCTGAAAGGCGAGTTCACGATCGACCTCCAGTCCGCTGATTCCGTAGAGGTACGGTTCTCGATGGTGGGCTATGCCTCACGTAAGCGCGTCTTCCGCAATCCCAAGGGTAAGATGACCGTACAGATTGTGCTCCAGCCGATGGAAGCCCTGCAGGAGGTGACCGTCACTGAGCGTCGTCGTCAGACGTCCACCACTGAACAGCTGGATATCGAGGATGCCAAACGCGGTCCTTCGACGACCGGCAATGCGGTAGAGGAACTCATCCAGCAGCAGGCAGGTGTATCCACCCATAACGAGATGTCGTCGCAATACAATGTCAGAGGCGGTTCCTTCGACGAGAACTCCGTATATATCAACAATGTGGAGGTCTACCGTCCTCTGCTCATCAGCAGCGGACAACAGGAAGGACTGTCGATCATCAACGCCGATATGGTGGAGAAGATCGGTTTTTCTTCAGGCGGATTCGAAGCGAAATATGGTGACAAGATGTCGTCGGCGCTCGATATCACTTACAGACGTCCGAAAAAGACAGAAGCCTCACTGACGGCCTCGCTATTGGGCGGTAGTGCGTATCTGGGTGTGGGCAATAAGAAGTTCTCCATGAGTCACGGTCTGCGATACAAGACCAACCGCTACTTGTTAGGCTCGTTAGAAACCACTGGAGAATATAGACCAAATTTCCTTGATTATCAAACATATATCAGTTATACACCAAACCAAAGATGGACCATTGACTTCATCGGTAATATCTCTGAGAATCATTTCAATTTCAAGCCCAAGGACCGTGAGACTTCCTTCGGTACGATGGAAGATGTAAAGTCGTTTAAGGTCTACTTCGACGGTCAGGAAAAAGATGTCTTCCGTACCCTCTTTGGTACCGCCAGTATCACCCGTTCCTTCAGCGACTCCACAAAAATAAAATTCCTGACATCCGCCTTCCATACAAAAGAGAAGGAAGCCTACGACATACAAGGACAATACTGGCTCGACGACACTAATTCGAGTGAGACGCTCGGTGTGGGAACCTATATGGAACACGCCCGTAATTACCTCACCGCTGATGTCGTCAGCTTCAAGCTTATCGGCAGTCACAAAAGCCGTCATCACGATCTCGAGGCCGGCATTACCTATAAGACGGAACGCATCAAGGAACAGTCGCGCGAATACGAGATGCGCGACTCCAGCGGCTACTCCATCCCCCATAGCGCCGACCGCCTCGACCTCATCTATACCCTCTCGGCGAAGAACGATATCAAGAGTCACCGCATCGAGGCCTACGTGCAAGACACCTATAAGTTCTCGCAGGGCGAGAATTACTTCACCCTGAACTATGGCGTCAGACTCTCCAACTGGTCGTTCAACAAGGAGACCATCGTCTCGCCAAGGGCTTCTATCGCGCTGGTGCCTGCCTTCAACCACGACTACACCTTCCGTCTGGCCACAGGACTCTACTATCAGGCGCCTTTCTACAAAGAGATGCGCGACACCGTCACCCAGAATGGCATGACCACCGCCATCCTCAACGAGAAAATCAAGAGTCAGCGCAGCCTGCAGTTCATAGCGGCGATGGACTATCGGTTCAAAATGCTCGACCGTCCTTTCCGTTTTACGGCCGAAGTCTATTACAAAGCACTGTCCAACCTTATTCCTTATAATGTACAGAACGTCAAGGTGACCTATTATGGCGAGAACCTCGCCAGCGGTTACACGGCCGGACTCGACCTGAAACTCTTCGGTGAGTTCGTGCCTGGCACCGACTCGTGGCTCACTTTCTCGCTGATGAAGGCACAGATGAAGATGGCAGGCGTGTCGTTCCCCCAACCCAACGACCAGCGCTACGCCATCAACCTGCACTTCACCGACTACTTCCCAGGTACCGACCGTTGGAAGATGACCCTGCGTCTGGCCTTTGCCGACGGTCTGCCCTTCGGAGCCCCCCACCGTGGTATCGAGCACCAGAACTTCCGAGCACCTGCCTACAAGCGCGCCGATATCGGTATGAGCTGGCTGGCCGTCAAGCAGGAAAAGGGTCTCCGTCGCCTATGGCTGGGAATCGACTGTCTGAATCTCTTCGGCATCTCCAACGTGAACAGTTACTACTGGGTTACCGATGTCACCAATCGTCAATGGGCGGTGCCAAACTTCCTAACAGGAAGACAAATCAACGGAAAAATCACGGTAGAGTTATAAGAAATGCTAAATAATTAGCCGTTTCTTGGGTTAGTGCAAAGAAAATGACTATCTTTGCACACCATTTTTAACAGACTAATTCGTAACGATATGAAGATTTCCCACATTGAGCATCTGGGCATCGCAGTTCAGAGCATCGAAGAGAGCCTGCCGTACTTCACTGAGGTACTGGGCTTGGAGTGTTATGCAACAGAAGTAGTAGAGGACCAGAAGGTGAAGACCGCCTTCCTGAAGTGTGGCGAGGTGAAGCTTGAGCTCCTGGAGCCCACATCACCCGAAAGCACCATCCAGAAGTGGCTCGACAAGGGCAACAAGGGTGTTCACCACGTCGCTTTCTGCGTAGAGGACGGTGTGGCCAAGGGTCTGGCTGAGGTCAGCGAGAAGGGTGTGCGCCTCATCGACGAGAAGCCTCGTAAGGGTGCCGAGGGCCTGAACATCGCCTTCCTGCATCCGAAGTCCACCTGCGGTATCCTCACAGAGCTCTGCGAGCATCCGGAGTAAGTAATAGTGAATAGTGAATAACGAATAGTGAATAGTATATAAAAAATGACAAAGCAATTAGACAAAATCAAACAGCTCATCGAGAAGCGTGAAGTAGCACGCCTCGGTGGTGGTGAAAAAGCCATTCAGAAACAGCACGAACGTGGTAAATATACAGCCCGTGAGCGCGTTGAGATGTTGCTCGACGAAGGCTCGTTCGAGGAGTACGACATGTTCAAGGAGCACCGTTGCCACAACTTCGGCATGGAGAAGAAGCAGTTCCTTGGCGACGGTGTGGTTGCCGGTAGCGGTACTATCGACGGTCGACTGGTATTCATCTTCGCACAGGACTTCACCGTTCATGCAGGTTCACTCTCTGAGACCATGAGTCAGAAGATCTGTAAGGTGATGGATATGGCCATGAAGATGGGAGCCCCCGTGATTGGTATCAACGACTCGGGTGGTGCCCGTATCCAGGAGGGTATCAACGCTCTGGCAGGTTACGCAGAGATCTTCGAGCGTAACATTCTGGCTTCAGGTGTGATTCCACAGATCTCCGGTATCTTCGGTCCTTGTGCCGGTGGTGCTGTTTACAGCCCCGCACTCACCGACTTCACCCTGATGATGGAAGGCACATCCTATATGTTCCTCACAGGTCCGAAGGTGGTAAAGACCGTTACTGGCGAGGATATCGACCAGGAGCACCTCGGTGGTGCCAGCGTTCATGCCACCAAGTCAGGTGTTACCCACTTCACCGCCAAGACAGAGGAAGAGGGTATCCAGATGCTGAAGATGCTGCTCTCTTATATTCCTTCCAACAATATGGAGACCGCACCTCGCAAGAAGTGCGACGACCCCATCAACCGTATGGAGGATTCATTGAACGAGATCATCCCCGAGAACCCCAACGAGGCCTACGACATGTATAAGGTCATCGCTGCCATCACCGATAATGGTGAGTTCTTCGAGGTACAGCCTAAGTTCGCCAAGAACATCATCGTCGGCTTTGCCCGCTTCAACGGCCAGAGCGTAGGTATCGTAGCTAACCAGCCTTCATGCTACGCTGGTGTGCTCGACGTGAACGCCTCTCGTAAGGGTGCCCGTTTCGTCCGCTTCTGCGACGCCTTCAATATTCCTATCGTATCACTCGTCGACGTACCCGGATTCCTGCCAGGTACAGGCCAGGAGTACAATGCTGTCATCCTGCACGGTGCCCAGCTGCTCTATGCTTACGGCGAGGCTACCGTTCCCAAGATCACCGTCACCCTGCGTAAGTCGTATGGTGGTTCACACATCGTGATGGGCTCTAAGCAGCTCCACACCGACCTGAACTACGCATGGCCCTCTGCTGAGATCGCCGTGATGGGTGCTTCTGGTGCCGCTGCCGTGCTGTATGCCAAGGAGGCAAAGGCCAAGAAGGAAGCTGGTGAGGATGTGAAGGCCTTCATCGCAGAGAAGGAGGACGAGTACAACGAGCTCTTCGCTAATCCTTATCAGGCAGCGAAGTACGGTTACATCGATGATGTGATCGAGCCTCGCAACACCCGTTTCCGCATCTGCCGCGGTCTGGCTCAGCTCGCTACCAAGCGTGATGCCCTGCCCGCCAAGAAACATGGTAACATCCCGATGTAATTGAAAATTTCAAATTGACAATTATGAACAATGAGATTTATGCAGCCATTGCTCTTGCTTTGCACGAGCATTTAGGCAATAACGTTCACGACCACGAGCCGGGCATTATCACCATTAATGCCTATCCCACACAGTGGAACGGCTATGCGCAGACATTTACCCCACATCCCTAAAAGCATACGAACATGAAAGAATATAAGTATACAATCAACGGCAATAAGTACGAGGTAGTCATCAGCGACATCACTGAGAACATCGCCACATTGACCGTGAACGGTGAGGAATATACCGTAGAGATGGAGAAGCAGGCCGAGCCCGAGAAGCCCAAGCCCGTAATCCGCAAGGCCGCTGAGGGTAGCGAGACTGCCGAGGGTGGTTCTACAGCATCTGCAGGTGCTGCCTCAGGTGCTGCCGTAAAGGCTCCGCTGCCAGGTGTCATCACTGACATCTGTGTCACCGAAGGTCAGGAAGTCCAGGCTGGCGACACCGTCGTCGTGCTCGAAGCCATGAAGATGGCCAACGCCCTTCAGGCAGAGAAGTCTGGTAAGATCAGCGCCATTGTCGTGAAAATCGGACAAAGCGTTATGGAAGACGAGGCACTCGTCTATATCGAGTAGTCTACCAACAGTTATCCCGCACGGGGATCATTGTTAATTATAGGGATTTTCCTTCAACAAATAGGGAAAATCCCTTTTTTTATTCACTCCTTTGATGTATTTTTGCATTCAGATATGGATAAGAAAACGATAATCATACTCAGCTGTTGGATTTGTGCTACGATATCAATGGCACAAAGCAGACCTATGAGGATGATTTTCATGCCGCCTGATAAAAACAACGAGAAGGTCATCAAACGATATAACCGCTACCATTTTCGTCCAAACTCATTATATGAGATGACTGGTCCATTTGGATCCAACTCGTTTACCGCCATCTTTGGCGTCAATAGCAATTCCATCATGTCCAACGACGACGTCGAGGTCAACGTCCTGAAGAAATGGGTAGACAATCCCATTTACAATGATAAGGAAGAGCGTTACTATTTCATAGAAATCAAGAATAAGACCAACCAGACGATATATATTGACAAAGGCTATAGTTTCAGGATCTACAACAACAGTTTCAAGATGCCTTACTACGATGTCAGTCTTCAGTCCGACAGTTGCTCTGGTAAGCGGTATATCACTATTCCGCCTCATGCCAAAAGACATCTGACGGATTATCTATGGGAAAAGAGGAATTCCAATTACGCTGAAATCACCGAATATCCGGAAGATTTCGAGTGGAGTCCACTGGCTGCCAGAGTCCATAAGGGATTCCTGCGATACGAAGAAGCCCGAAGATTTACAGAAGCCAACTCTCCCTATCACAGGTCATTCCTTATCACCTATTCAAAAGACGAAGATTTCTCAACATATTCCATGCTGATGATCAATTTCTACTTGCGCGAACTCATCGGCATATATTACCCAGAGCTCTACAAGGACGACTTCAGCGACCGCCGTCTATACGGCGCTGATGAATACACCATCACCAATTGTGTAACGTTGTATTAAGAAGATCTTAACGAGGGTTATTAGCCTCGAAGATCTTCATGCGCTCTTCCAAAAGGTCGTACTGGTGATCTTCTATGAAGGAGGTGCACACGCGTAAGCCTTCCTGCTCACTTCCACAAGTGATGAGGCAGATGGCTGACACGCCGTAATACATCAGCTCGAGGGCAAGTTGTCCGCTGGTCATACCGGGATAGCCGATAGTGAAATAGAAACCGTCGGCGATGGGCTCATCGAGATCTTTATCATAAACCACATAGAACTTATGACGGCAGAAAATCTCCTTCAACTTCTTCGCACGCTCGCCATACACGCTGATTTCCTTACGGAAGTCATATTTCCCCTCATAAGCCGCCTTCAACATAGCTGCCAATGCATACTGGGCACTGTGACTAGTACCTGAACTCAGCGCATAGAGCATACGGGTAGAGAACACCGGACCAAACGGAAGTCCCTGATAGCGCTCAGAGAGATCGTCGAAATGACGATGGAACAACTTGTCGCTGATACACGTTACACCAATGCGCTCTCCAGCATAGCTGAAAGCCTTCGAACCGCTGATGAGCAGCATGTAGTTGTCGGTATAGCGGGCTACCGTAGCCTGATAAGGAGCCTTAAACGGTGTAGAGAGATCCTTACGGAAGTCCATCGCAAAGTATGCGAGGTCTTCCATCACGATGACGTCATATTTCGTAGCGAGCGAACCAATCACCTGCAGCTCTTCCTCACGCAGACAGATCCACGAGGGATTGTTGGGATTGGAATATACGATAGCACAGATGTTGCCCTTTGAGAGATAACTCTCGAGTTTCGGACCTAACTTCTCACCACGGAAATCATACACATCGAAGGTCTGATACTTCACACCCATCACCTCCAGCTGCATCTTCTGCACAGGGAAACCCGGGTCGATGAACAACACAGTATCCTTCTGTTTGTCGCGCTGTGAACAGGTAAGGAACGAGGCGAAAGTGCCTTGCATCGAACCGCTCACGGGGATACACCCCTCGGGTTTGATATCGATACCGATGAATGCCTTCACAAACTGAGAGGCAGCCTCCTTCAGTACAGGCGCTCCTTGAATATCAGGATACGAATGGGCGATACCATCTTTCAATGCCTGAATCTGTGCATCGACACCTACCTGGGCAGCAGGCAGTCCTGGGATGCCCATCTCCATCTTGATGAACTCTACCCCACTCGCTTTCTCGGATTTGGCTGCCACTTGTTTCACCTCACGGATCGTAGCCTTGGCAAAGTCCTTAATGCCAAGTTCAGCCACAAGGCCGTCAACAATGTCTTTCTTAATTGGTGTTTCCATCATTTCTGTGCTTGTTTACCGATGGCGAGAGCCTTGATATTTGCTTCGACGATGGCCTCACCCTTGCGTCCGAAGACGCGACGGATGGCATCCTCAAGTTTGTCGTACTCGATACCCAGTGCCTTCTGGGCAGCACCCAACAGAATCACATTAGCCGAACGAGGTACACCGTTGTCCTTTGCAGCCTGTTCAATGTCGAGCACAATCACGTTCTTGATTTTGGCAAGGTCGGCCTTAATCTTCTCGATTTCAGGGTAATTGGGGATATTTATGAAAGGTGCACTCGAAGTGATGATCCAACCATCCTTAGCCAGGAACGGCAGATAACGCAGGGCCTCCATGGGCTCCATCGAGATGATCACATCTGCCCCTCCGAGGGCAATCAGATCGCTCGAGATGGGGTTACTCGAGATGCGCAGATTAGACTGCACATCACCGCCTCGCTGCGACATACCGTGTACCTCAGCCTGTTTGATATAGAGGTTCTCTTTCATGGCGGCCTCACCGATGATGGTGGCGATAGAGAGGATTCCCTGTCCTCCTACACCGCATAGTATAATATCTGTTTTCATTTCTTTGCCTCCTGTGCTTTCTTTTGTTTCAGATGACGCTGCAGCGTCTGCATACACTCACGACGCGGGATGATCACACTCACACCGTGATAGTTGATCTCATCGCGGATGGTCTGAGTTATCTCGGGCATGTTCTTGGGGAGGGGAACAACCACCTTAAGATGATCTTCAGAGAGTCCCAGACCCTTACAGATAGCCTCAAACTTATTGGTACCGGCCGAGTCCTGACCACCGGTCATGGCTGTCGTCAAGTTATCGCTAATAATCACGGTGATATCCGCATTCTCGTTGATGGCATCGAGTAAGCCCGTCATACCAGAATGGGTAAAGGTAGAGTCGCCGATAATCGCTACAGCTGGCCACTGTCCGGCATCGGAGGCACCCTTAGCCATCGTGATCGATGCACCCATGTCAACACAAGAGTGGATAGCCTTATATGGCGGGAGGAAACCGAGTGTGTAACAACCGATATCGCCGAACACACGGGCATTGGGATACTCGCGAAGCACCTCGTTGAGCGCCGTATACACATCACGATGTCCGCAACCCTGACATAAAGCAGGCGGACGCGGCGTAACATCCTCACAGGGAGCATAGCTCTCGCTGCTCTCGATACCCAGAGCCTTCTTCAGGAAATCGGGGTTAAGCTCTCCCGTACGAGGCAGTTCACCCGTGAGACGACCCTTAATCACCGCATTGCCTGGCATCACACCACGTACTTGATCCTCGATAAACGGCTGACCCTCTTCAGCAATCAGCACAAACTCGCAATCGTCGGTCATGCGACGGATAAGTTTCTTAGGAATCGGATACTGCGAAATCTTCAGTACGGGATAAGGACAACCATCAGGGTAACACTCCATCAAATAGTTGAAGGCAATACCGCTGGCGATGATGCCCAACTTATGGTCGCTGCCATCGATATACTGATTATACTTACTGTCGACAGACATCTGTTCCAACAGCGGCTGCTGACCCGTCACAACGATATTGCGTTTCTTAGCGAAGGCGGGCAACAACACCCAGTTAGAGGCCTGGGCCTCGTAATTAAGCTCGTTCTGAGGACGAGCCTCGTCCTTCACCTCCACTACGGCGCGCGAATGAGCCATTCTGGTGGTCACACGCATTAAGATGGGCAAGTGCAACTGCTCTGACAGATCGAAGGCCTCCTGCATCATGTCATAAGCCTCCTGCTGCGAACTGGGCTCCAACGTGGGAATCATGGCGAACTTCGCATAGAAGCGTGAATCCTGCTCGTCCTGCGACGAGTGCATCGAGGGATCGTCAGCCACCAACACCACCAAACCACCGTTCGTGCCGGTCATCGCCGAGTTCACGAAGGGGTCAGCACAGACGTTCAGACCCACATGTTTCATACACACCAACGCACGCTTGCCCATATACGACATACCGAGGGCTGCCTCCATGGCTGTCTTCTCGTTCGTAGACCAACGACGATGGATATTTCTCTCCTTGGCAACGGGCGACTCCTGGATATACTCGGTAATCTCCGTTGAAGGCGTACCGGGATAGGCATAGACACCACTCAGGCCAGCATCAATCGCACCCTGAGCTATCGCCTCGTCACCCAATAACAGTTTCTTCATATTTGTTAGGTATTAAAATAAATTTCGGCAAAGGTACGAATTTTCGAGCGAATAAACAAAAAAATGCGGCTTTATTTGATAAAACCGCATTTATATTCACTCACTATTCACTTCTAAAAGGTGTATCCGAGAGTCAGGAGCAATTGATGACGCTTGTTGGTGACATCGGCAGTACTGATGACATTGTCAGCGTTATACTGCTGGAAGGGATGGAACTCACCCTTAGTGATGTTGTACTGATATGCTGCATCAATATTCACCTTTCCCACTTTGACGCCGAGACCACATGTCAGACGATTGGTGCCTTTCCAGTTCACGTAGTCGCCCGTAGAGGCATACATCGCTCCAGGAGAATCGATCGTCATATCACGATAGCCCTTCTCATCGTAGGCTGCAGAGACGTAGTTGTAACCCAGGCGAACGGCGAGTTCAGGAACGGGTTTGAACTCAGCACCCACCTTCAGCGTCGAAACGCCTTTAAGCACCTGCTCGGCATTTCGTTTCATCGGCTCATCGGTGTACGAGTTATCCTCATCATAGTAATCATAGCCATTCTTTACACGGTTTCGCGCAGCACCATAGTCGGAGTACTCGTAGCTGAGCCCCAAGGCGAGGCTTTGGCCAATGGTATGACCCAAACTCACATTGAACTTCCAAGGTGTGTAGTACTTGAACTCATAAACCTCAGCGACACTAAACGAATCGCCGTCGGGATCCATTTTGTACACTGTATTATTATAGAGGTCGGTATAGTTCTCGGTTTTCAAGTCGTAGAAGGTCGGCGTTGCTATCGACAGTCCGATTCTGAAGGGCGACTCCTCGATGGGACGTGCGATGATACCTGCTGTCAAATCGAAGCCTGTACCCTTGATGCGACGATCATCACCGTAGGCCACAACACCGGCATCGCACACATTCTTATTATCGTCGAGATAAGTCAGACGCTCAGCATATTCACTGTAACCTTTATAGTTCACTGTGTGTACACCAATAGTGAACCCCCAGTAAATACGGCTATTGGCGGCATTTCCGCTGAGATTGAAGTCGAAGTCGCTGATCCAACCACGATGGGCACGGTCGAAGTTGTACATCTCTGCATCATTATAGTCCATATAAGTACCCATTTCATCGTAGCCCCCCATATAGAGACCGTTGACGTTCAGATCGTCGAACTGGTTGTAGGTATAGGCTCTCAAACCGTCTCTGGCACGTCCCACATACCCGGTATTATTAGTGTAGACAAGTTCGTAGCTCCTATTCATATACTTCTGGTGCGTCAGACCATTTAGCGAGGCATTACGCAAAGTATGATCGGCCACATTCAGAATCTGATCAAAGTTACGACTCTTGTGATAATTGAAAGCGAAGTTGACATACGACTCATCGTCGAAATCGCCTGTAAAGATTGGATAGACAAAACCAGCTTGGTCGAAGCTCATATTGGTCTTGCCGAGTCCGTCGAATTTCTGCGCCTCCTGCTGAGAGACGAGACCAAAGCTGGCGCTCACCTGTGCATGGCGGAAGAGTCCGACACCGGCAGGATTAGTACCTATTGTAGAGATGTCAGCACCAAGTGCCTCCATTGCGCCACCCATACCCACGTAACGGGCTGTTCCGTTCAGGTCCTCGCCCAAGAGACGGGCGCTCTCGTATGTATCCTGTGCAACTGCAGGCAAGAACATTGCCCACGCCATTGCTGCAAAAACAATCTTCTTCATATCCATTATCATTTATCCATTATCGTTCCTCTCTTATCATTTTTCACCTTCTTCCTCCGCGAGGTCCACCCCCACCTCCGCCGATGCTACCGCCACCACCACCGACGCTGCGAGAACCACCACCGCTACTAATAGAACCACCGCTGCTGCCACCAAAGGACGAACCACCACTGTTGTAAGTGCTGTTGACGCGCGATCCGCCATTGAAGGTGTTATTATTTCGAGTGTTCACAGAACGGTTGACCGTCGATGTACGGCTTGTGCCTACAGTACGGTTACGCAAACTGTTAGCGCGATCGGCAGCCTGTCCGGAAGATATATGGTAATTTCCATTACCTCTAATGACACGTGAGTTACTGCTCATCACACGAGAGCCTCCGCGAAGGTTGATACTACCAGCATTACCTGTTGAACTGTAACGACGAGGTGCTCCAAATCCGTAATAGGCGGTGTAATATGGATAGCCTCCCCAACCATAGTGATAGTAGCTATAATAGCCATAAGGATATCCCCAGCCCCAGCTATAAGGGCTATACCAGTAAGCATAATCCCAATACCACGGGTCGTACAACGACCAGCTTCCATAGTACCAAGGATCATACCAGCCTCCATACCAACCATATCGGCTATAGTACCAAGGCGAGTGCCAGCCCCAATTGTTGAGACCAGCCTGATAACCAGCCCAGTAAGCCGCATTCGAGGAAATGTCATAATCCTCAAAACGCTGCATCTTCTTGGTCAGTACGAAATCCTCAGTCTCTACAGAATCGGGATAAACTCCCTTGATAGCACTGAACTCTATAACATCGCTGAGAGAGTCGCTACCGATCACCTCATAGCTGCTACCTCTGCGATTATACTCGTCTACACTACGATTGCTGCCGGAGTAATAGGAATCCTTTAGCATCCCATTGGTAACGGTCTTCTCCGCACTTTTCTTTTTCGGAACGAAGTAAAGGTCATCGTCTTGTGCTACCATAGAAATTGGCATCGCGCCCATCAGGATTGAAACAAGGAAAAATTTCTTCATATTCACTCGATTTTAATAATTTACGATGCAAAAATAGTTATATTTTCACTGCAAAATTAGGGAAAAACCCTAAACCACGATAGGTTTTTCCCTATTTTTTGTATATTTGCATCAAAATTTAACATCAAATATGAAATATTACGAAGTAGAATTCAGCTTTTCCCCGATGTCGGGCGATGCCAGCGACCTCTTTGCTGATATGGCCGTAGAGGCAGGTTTCGAGACCTTCGAAGAAACGGAATCGGGTCTTAAGGGGTATGTACAACAGTCACTCTTTTCAGAGAAAACCTTAAAAACGGTCATCGCAGATTTTCCCTTTGAAGGCATAACCATTACCTATGACATTCGCGAGGCTGAGGACCGAGATTGGAATGAGCAGTGGGAAAAGGAGGGGTTTGAGCCTATTATAATTGAGATGAAAGAGAAAAATGGAAATAGGAAGGAGGATTGTCCTGCCATTGTCATTCACGATGGAAGGCATCTGCCAGAAGAATTGACCTCTTTACAATCTCCACATTCTTCTTTCCTACAGATTGAGATCGACGCTAAGTTGGCATTCGGAACTGGCACACACGAGACGACCCGTATGATCTGCTCCCAACTTATCTCCTTATTATTCCCGCTTTCCTCTTCCCTCTCCCACCCAAGAATCCTCGACTGTGGCACAGGCACCGGCATCCTCTCCATCTGCGCCCTAAAACTTGGGGCTCAGGAGGCCATAGGCTACGACATCGATGAATGGAGTGTAGACAATGCACGACATAATGCCATCATCAACCAAGTAGATGACCGTTTTACCTCTCTGCTCGGTGATGCTCATATATTAAATAAGGTGGAAGGGACATTTGACATCGTTATGGCTAACATCAACCGCAACATCCTTTTGAACGATATGCCGCTATTCCGACAGAAAATGGCTCCTGGAGCACGTCTTATCCTCAGCGGTTTCTATACAGAGGATATCTCAATGCTCGTAGAGAAAGCAGAAACACTTGGACTGCAACTGGAAACGCAAAAAAGTGACAATAATTGGGCTTGCATCGTACTAAAATGACTTATTGCCTTGATTTATATCAATTAAGTTACAAAAAGATAGTTTTTTTACGAAAAAATTGATAAATTGTTTGTTATTTCAGATTTTTGATGTAATTTTGCAACCGAAAAAGTAATTTTCAGTATAACAAACAACTAAAAAAAAAGAAAAAGTTATGAATGCAGCACAAGTTGTAGAACAGCTGAAGCAGCGCTTCCCCAATGAGCCGGAGTACATCCAGGCAGTGAGTCAAGTTCTTCCCACTATCGAAGAAGAGTACAACAAGCACCCCGAGTTCGAGAAGGCAAACCTTATCGAGCGTCTGTGCATCCCCGATCGCGTTTGCGAGTTCCGTATCACTTGGGTTGACGACAAGGGTAACGTTCAGACAAACATGGGTTACCGTATCCAGCACAACAACGCTATTGGCCCGTACAAAGGCGGTCTCCGTTATCACAAGAGTGTGAACCTCGGTATCCTGAAGTTCCTCGCTTTCGAGCAGACTTTCAAGAACTCGCTGACAACCCTGCCTATGGGTGGTGCAAAGGGTGGTTCTGACTTCTCTCCCCGTGGTAAGAGCGACGCTGAGGTAATGCGTTTCTGCCAGGCATTCATGAACGAACTGTATCGCGTAATCGGTCCTGATGAGGACGTTCCCGCTGGTGATATCGGTGTTGGTGGCCGTGAGGTAGGCTATTTGTTCGGACAGTACAAGAAGCTCACTCACCAGTTCCAGGGTGTGCTTACAGGTAAGGGTATCCCCTTCGGTGGTTCACTCATCCGTCCTGAGGCTACTGGTTATGGTACTGTATACTTCCTCTGCTCAATGCTTGCTACCCGCAACATCGACATCAAGGGTAAGAAGGTCCTGATCTCTGGTGCTGGTAACGTGGCTCAGTATGCTGCCGAGAAGTGCCTGCAGCTCGGTGCTATTCCTATGACGATGTCAGACTCTGACGGTTACATCTATGATCCAGACGGTATCACACGTGAGAAGCTCGATTATATCATGGAACTGAAGAATGTAGAGCGTGGACGTATCAAGGAGTATGTTCAGGAGTATCCTACAGCTAAATACACTGAGGGCAAGCGTCCTTGGTACGAGAAGGCCGATATCGCTCTGCCTTGCGCTACCCAGAACGAGATCAACGGCGACGAGGCTGCTGCTCTGGTGAAGAACGGTATCATTGCCGTTGCCGAGGGTGCCAACATGCCTTCACTGCCTGAAGCTATCAAGATCTTCCAGGATGCCAAGATTCTCTACTCTCCTGGTAAGGCTTCTAACGCCGGTGGTGTGTCAGTATCTGGTCTTGAGATGAGTCAGAACTCAGAGCGTCTGTCTTGGACAGCCAAGGAGGTTGACGACTATCTGAAGCGCATCATGGCCGACATTCACGAGAACTGCGTGAAGTACGGTACTGAAAAAGATGGCTACATCAACTATGTGAAGGGTGCTAACGTGGCCGGCTTCATGAAGGTTGCTAAAGCTATGATGGCTCAGGGCATTGTCTAATAAAAAAATGGAACAACACAATCAGAATATAATGTAGACAAACAATATTGTTGAGAGAAGTGGGCGAGTTCGTGAGAATTCGCCCCTTTTTAATATTTATCATCTCTGTTTTTGTTAATCTTTCATAAAAGAAGCTTATCATATTTCATTTACCACATATCATTTAACATTTATTTTGTACCTTTGCAGCCGCTTTGTCCCCCGTAGGGGGAAATAGGGGCCGGAACAGGCGCTAGCTCCTATCTATTATTAACCCTTTAAAAATGGTCTGGTAAACGTCTGTGCAGACCCCGCCCCGACAAACAAACGAGGGGCAACATAATTTTATTTATGTCAGAATTAACAAAGAACGTGAAGCCGCTTGAGGACTTCAATTGGGAAGAGTTTGAAAACGGCTCCGTAGCCAACGTCAGCAAAGAAGAACTTGACAAGGCTTACGATGAAACCCTGAACAAAGTAGCCGACCATCAGGTTGTTGACGGTAAGGTCATCTCAGTTGACAAAAAGGAAGTTGTTGTCAACATCGGTTACAAGAGCGATGGTATTATCCCCGCTTCAGAATTCCGCTACAATCCTGATCTTAAGATTGGTGACGTAGTAGAAGTTTACGTAGAGAGCGCAGAGGACAAGAAAGGTCAACTGATTCTCTCTCACAAGAAAGCACGTCTCTCTAAGTCTTGGGATCGTGTGAACGCAGCCCTTGACGCTGAAGAGATTGTACAGGGTTACATCAAGTGCCGCACGAAGGGCGGTATGATTGTTGACGTCTTCGGTATCGAAGCTTTCCTTCCCGGAAGCCAGATCGACGTTCACCCCATACGCGATTACGACCAGTTCGTTGGCAAGACTATGGAATTCAAGATCGTGAAGATCAATCAGGAGTTCCGCAATGTGGTTGTTTCTCATAAGGCTCTCATCGAGGCAGAGATCGAGGCTCAGAAGAAGGAGATTATCGGTAAGCTCGAAAAGGGTCAGATCCTCGAGGGTACCGTTAAGAACATCACTTCTTACGGCGTATTCGTTGACCTCGGTGGTGTTGACGGACTCATCCACATCACAGACCTTTCTTGGGGCCGCGTAGACGATCCTCACAAGGTTGTAGAGCTCGACCAGAAGATCAATGTCGTTATCCTCGACTTCGATGACGAGAAGAAGCGCATTGCCCTCGGTCTGAAGCAGCTCACTCCGCATCCTTGGGATGCTCTCGACCAGGAGCTCAAGGTGGGCGACCACGTGAAGGGTAAGGTTGTCGTTATTGCCGACTACGGTGCATTCGTTGAGGTTCAGCCCGGTGTTGAGGGTCTGATCCACGTTTCAGAGATGTCATGGAGCCAGCACCTCCGCAGCGCTCAGGAGTTCCTGAAAGTTGGCGAAGAGGTTGAGGCAGTCATCCTGACTCTCGACCGCGATGAGCGTAAGATGTCACTGGGTATCAAGCAGCTCCGCGAGGATCCTTGGGAGGCTATCGAGAATAAGTATCCTGTAGGCAGCAAGCACACCGCTAAGGTTCGCAACTTCACTAACTTCGGTGTATTTGTAGAGCTTGAGGAAGGCGTTGACGGTCTGATTCACATCAGCGACCTCTCTTGGACCAAGAAGGTGAAACATCCTTCAGAGTTCACACAGGTTGGTGCAGAGATCGATGTAGTCGTTCTCGACATCGACAAGGAGAACCGTCGTCTGAGCCTTGGTCACAAGCAGCTCGAAGACAATCCTTGGGATGTATTCGAGGCTAAGTACACCGTTGGTTCTGTTCACGAGGGCAAGATCACTGAACTGCTCGAGAAGGGTGCTGTGATTCAGCTCGACGAGGACGTTGAGGGCTTTGCTACCCCGAAGCACCTGCAGAAGGAAGATGGTTCACAGGCTGCTGCCGGTGAGGTTCTGCCTTTCAAGGTGATTGAGTTCAACAAGGACAGCAAGCGTATCATCCTCTCTCACAGCCGTACCTTCGAGGATCCCGCTCGTGACGAGAAGAAGGCTGCAGCCAAGAAGGCTCCTCGTGCCAAGAAGGATGAGGCTCCGAAGATTGAGAATGTTGCTGCTAGCACCACACTGGGCGACATCGACGTACTCGCTGAATTGAAGGCAAAGATGGAGAAGGGTGAGTAATCCCCCACTCCGCCAATGATAAGAAAGCTCCGATGAACGTCGGAGCTTTTTTGTTTCCCTTCTATGAAGGGAGTACATTCCGAGAGAAGAAACGTCTTATAAAAAAACGAAGCGATGAACAGAATCACCCATATTTCCATAAGTCTGTGTTTGTGTCTGACAATACAGGCGGCCCCCAAAGCGAAAAAAGAAGTCTATATCCCGATGGACTACTCCACCTGCGGCTATCATGCTTCTGAGCAGGCCATCCCGGATGTAAAGACTGCTGTTTATGTCGGTTGGCAAGAAGGTGACTGTGCAACGTTGATTCAGCAGGCCATCGATCAGGTAGCGAAGAAGAAGGTCGACGCAAATGGTCATCGTGGAGCTATATTGTTGGGGGAAGGCGTCTTTCATCTCTCGAAGCCTCTGCGCATTACGACTTCAGGTATTGTCTTGCGAGGCATGGGCAGAGCCAAGACGACATTGGTAAAGCAAGGCGTTGACCGTGGCGCTGTCATCTATGTGGAAGCAAAAGAGAAAGTCATAGGCCAGAATCAAGTTTCTGATTCTATCGTGAGTAAGAAGGTCGTAGCAGGAAGTATGACGATGCAAGTGAGCCGAGGAGACTATAAGGTAGGCGAACGTATACGGATTGTGAGACCTTGTACACAGGAGTGGATTCTGAGTCTGAAGATGAATGATTTTGGCGGCGGACTGGATTATACAGGATGGAAGCCCACAGATATCGACATCATCTGGGACAGAACTATTACGGCTGTTTCTGGAACGACTATCACCTTTGATGCCCCTATCACAACGACAATCTCTCAGGAATACGGCGGAGCTTATATTCTTCGTCAGAAAACTATCGATGAGATTACCGAATGTGGCATTGAGAATATGACCTTGCAATCAGAAGTGAACCATTGGAATCCAAAGGATGAAGACCACTGTTGGGATGGTATCTATATAAATAAGGTACGCGATAGCTGGATTCGACGTGTCTGTTTCAAACATCTGGCAGGATCAGCTGTAAATCTGCAGAAAGAGACCAGCCGTATTACCGTCGAAGACTGTATCGCACAAGAGCCTGTCTCGGAAGTTGGGGGCTGGCGAAGACAAGTATTTCTGACACGTGGACAACAGACGCTCTTCCAACGTTGTATCTCCCGTCAAGGCATCCACGACTTTGCAGCAGGATTCTGTGCCGCAGGTCCCAATGCCTTCGTACAATGCGAAGGAGAAGAGTCACTAGGATTCAGCGGGAGTATCGGTTCCTGGGCTGCAGGATTACTTTTTGATATTGTCAATATCGATGGCCACGACTTGCGTTTTGCCAATCTGGAGCAGTTCCAGTTTGGTACAGGGTGGAACACCGCCAACTCGATGTTCTGGCAATGCACAGCCTCTACTGTCGAATGTTATTCCCCAGACATAGACAATAAGAACAGCGCTCACGGATGTTGGGGGACGTTGACGGGTGATGGTGAATGGACCAGCAGTAATGATCACGTATCACCACGGAGTCTCTTCTATGACCAATTGGAGAAACGACTGGGAAAGTTACCCTTCGAGCCCAATATTCTCCCCCGCAACACCAATGCCACCAGTTCACCGACAGTAGAACAGGCGATGGCATTGGCAAAAGAATCTCTCGAAGAGCCAAGACTCACGTTGGAGATGTGGATTGATTCGTTGAGTGGAGAGTGGAAAGTGGAGAAATCCAAAGAACCCATGACAGCGGTTGCATGCTCCAGCTCTGCTGGCTTACTACCATCGGAACGCAAGGATTATCAACTATCAACAATCAATTATCAACTAACAAATGACGACGGCTGCCTCCTCACAGGCAACCAATACGCCATCCCATGGTGGAGTGGTCGCGTAAAGGATAACTTCGTAGCAAAAGACGCCAAACCTGCCATCACCCGTTTTGTGCCAGGAAGAGAAGACATAGGATGGACAGATCGCATCGACTCGGTTGTGAGCTTTCTTTCCGACCATCACTACGTTGCTCTGGACCACAACTACGGGCTCTGGTATGACTTACGTCGCACCGACCATGAACGCGTAAGACGAGCAGACGGTGATGTCTGGGCTCCGTTCTACGAGCAACCTTTTGCACGCTCTGGACAAGGAACGGCCTGGGATGGACTCTCACGCTACGACCTCACCAGACCAAACCTCTGGTACTGGAGCCGTCTGAACGAATTTGCTCAGAAAGCTGCAGAGAAGGATATCCTTCTTTTCAACGAGCACTATTTCCAGCATAACATCCTTGAGGCCGGTGCTCATTGGGTGGATTGTCCCTGGCGTCCTGTGAACAATATCAACGGCACCAACTTCCCTGAGCCCGTACCCTTTGCCGGTGACAAGCGCATCTTTATCGCAGAACAGTTCTATAATGAAAACAATCTCGTGCTGCGACCTCTTCACCAACAGTATATCCGCATGTGTCTCGACCAACTCAAAGACCAGTCCAATGTAGTACATTTCATCAGTTCCGAATACACGGGTCCATATCATTTCACAAAGTTCTGGCTAGAGACCATCGCCGATTGGGAAAAAGAGACTGGACACCATCCGTTGATAGCCCTCAGCTGTACCAAAGACGTACAAGACAGTATTCTTGCAGATCCCGCACTCAATAAAGTCGTCGATATTATCGACATCCGCTACTGGCACTACAACACCGAAGGCCTATGGGCTCCAGAAGGCGGCAAGAATATGGCGCCCAGACAATGGATGCGGAAAATGAAAGTCGGCAAGACAGGTTTTATGGAGGCTTATCGTGCTGTTCGTGAGATGCGCGACCGCTATCCTGATAAGGCCGTTACTTTCTATGCGCAACAATATCCCGATTATGGTTGGGCTATCCTCATGGCCGGCGGTTCACTACCCAATATCCCCATCAACCGTCAAACGGCAACACCTCTTCAATTGTCATTACTCAAAGATCTCGGCAGAATGACGCCTGTCGACTGCAAAGATGGTCTGATGATTGGTGATTCGGAAAAAGGTTATCTTATATACACGTTGGGAAAGCGTCTCAGCGCACATATCGCAATGGGGAAATACAATGTCTATGCCATCGATAAGCAGAATGGTAACATAACACTTCTGAAGAAATCTTTGACACTAAAGGATTCCTACACACCAGATGATATCCACGAAAATCAAGTCATCTGGCTCAGAAGACTGTAACCAAATCGTATAAAAAACAAAAAAAATAGTTTATTATAGGAAAAAAATCATTTTTTAGGGGTCTGTCTCATATATTATTGCTATTTTTGCACTCACAAACTACATGATACGCAAACTGCTTAATTACAATAATAGAGATGGAAGAATTTTCGAATCTTTACGACAAACATATCGACGGACTCTTTGCCTTTGGTTCAAAGTTCACTTCAGACCGTGAGGCTTTGAAGGACTGTATCCAAGATGTCTTTGTAAAACTCTTCACCCGCAAGGAAGGATTAGGAGCCATCAACAATATAGAGAGCTATCTCTATATCTCTCTCCGCAACCGCATCAACGATGAGTTCCGCAGAAACGTGAAATTGTGTGACAATGAAATCACAGATGCCAATATGCAGGTCGTAGCAGAGTATGACGAATACTACCATGAGCGAATGGAACGTCAGCTGGCCCTTACCGATTCCGTCAAGAAATATTTTGAAAAGCTCTCTCCCAGACAACGTCAAATCATCAATCTCTATTATCTCGAGCATCGCAAGTATGACGATATCTGCCGAATCATGGGCATCAACTACCAAAGCGTACGTAATCTGATGCATCGCAGCATCTCTCGCCTGAGAGAATATGCTGGAGAAATGCAAATTGCTGTATAATCATTGGTTACAATACACCATAAAAACGTCCTTATTAAAAAGACGCTTTATGGTGGAGAAAAATCAAACGAAAAAGATGACTCCCCTTTCACCCAAAGAGAAAGAGGAATTGAAGGCACGTATCTCTCTTGCCATCAGTTTGTCGGCTTTTTACAAATAAACCAACCCTCTTTATGAAGAAGTATCGCATTTTCTTTATTGGCCTTTTTATTTCCCTTTCAGCGGGAGTAGAGATGCTAATGGCACAATCATACCAAATTGGAGTGTGCGACTGGATGATCCTTAAAAGACAAAAACTCGGAGAGTTCGATCTAGCCCGACAACTAGGCAGCGACGGCATTGAGATGGATATGGGCGCTCTGGGACAACGTGAGATGTTTGACAACAAGATGCGTGATGACCGTGAGGCTGCACATTTCAAACATGTAGCCGATTCTTTAGGAATCCAGATTGGTGCAATAGCCATGAGCGGTTTCTATGCCCAGGATCTGACGAAGCGCGATAATTATATGGCACTCGTTGACGACTGCTTTGACACGATGGACAAGATGGGGGGAACACGCGTGGCCTTCCTGCCGCTTGGAGGTTGCGGTAACGACTGGACTACAGATAAAGTGAAACGTGCCGTGATTGTCAAACGTCTGCATGACATCGGCGAGACAGCCAAGTCACGGGGAAAAGTCGTAGGCATCGACACCCCTCTGGATGCAAAAAGTAATCTGAAATTGTTGAAAGAGATCAAGAGTAACGGTATTGCGATATTCTATAAGTTCCAAACCATCGTAGAGAACGGCTGGGATATTCCCAAAGACCTGAAGCAACTCGGTGCAAAGAATATTTGCGCTATTCATGCCTCAAACACAGATAGAGTCTGGTTACGCAACGACTCTACGATCAACATGCCGGCCATCAAGAAAGTCCTCGATGAAATGGGATGGAACGGGTGGCTCTTCGTAGAACGAAGCCGCGACACAACGATGGTGCGTAACGTAAAGATGAACTATGGTGCCAACGTGCGCTACCTCAAGGAAATCTTCAATAGCTATCCCGAACCAGAGGTCAAGATCGACAGCGAGGGACGCGATGCAGACTATGTCAATACCATCATCGGACGTGCTCAGAAGGCTACCGATGAATTGGGCATCACTTGGACACCTCTTGGACAAAATGTGGTGAATATCATTGCCAATCGTTACTTTAAGCTGAACGACATCTACGCCGAACGAGACTCCTTAAAGCAAAAAGACAAGAAACTTGCAGAAGCGCTCTGTGATTCAAAGCTTTATCGTTCGCATTACGGATTCATTGCAGACCTGTCGATGTATCTGAAAGAGCAAGATATCGTGAAGGTTAAAGACGTGATGACCTTTAATGTGGTAAAGGTTACTTATGATGCCCATTGCGATATGATCCCGACGTTGAAAGACGAGGAAAAGCAACAGATTATGGCTTGGCTGATTGAAGCACGTGAACTCGCCATCGATGCCGAAAGCTCGAAGAAGAAGCACGAAGTCTTCGGCAAATACAAAGGACGTATCAACAACTACCTCACCAGACGGGGATATGACCTGGTGAAAGAACGTGAAGCATGGTATGAGCGAGTAAGAGCCAGAGGTGGAAAACTATAGGAGTTAAGACATATGAATAAGGCGATAGGTTTATCATTTTTTATTTCCCTATTTTCATTTAGTCCAATGCAGGCCCAGGGACTAACGGACCTGAGCAACAGTCAGGAGGCGAAAATGAAGAACACCCCTTTGGGAGCCGTAAGATGGACTGGAGGCTTCTGGGGAGACGTTTTTGATACCATGCACAGTACCACTATATGGGACATGTGGAATACATGGAACACGCCCTGGGAGACACTCGACGAGAAAGGAGCTCACGGCAGCAATGGTTTCCGAAATTTCGAGGTGGCAGCAGGTACCGTACAGGGTAAGCATCACGGCCCTCCTTTCCACGATGGCGATATGTATAAATGGCTCGAAGCCTGTGCTGCGGTCTATGCCATCACGAAAGACGGAGAACTGGACGAACTGATGGACCGTTTCATTGAGCAAGTCAGATTAGCCCAGCGCAACGATGGCTATATCCATACGCCAGTCGTCATCTCTGAACGCAACCTCGGTATCGACTCGCATGCTGGCGACAACACCAATATCGGCATTGAGATTGGCAACGACCACAAGAAAGCCTTTGCCTCGCGTCTGAACTTCGAAACCTATAACCTCGGCCATCTCATGACGGCTGGTATCATACATAAACGTGCTACAGGTAAAACCACCCTCTTTGAATGTGGTAAGAAAGCCGCCGACTTCCTCTACAACTTCCTCACCAACGATGCCGCAGAACTCTCGCGCAATGCCATATGTCCCAGTCACTATATGGGTGCTGCGGAGATGTATCGTGAGACGGGTGACGAGAAATATCTTATCCTGGCTAAAGGCCTCATCGCCATCCGCGACTCTGTGACCAATGGTGAGGACCATAATCAGGACCGTCATAAGCTACGTGACCAGTATGAGGCAATGGGGCATGCCGTAAGAGCAAACTATCTCTATGCCGGTGTCGCCGACCTCTATGCCGAGACTGGCGAGGCACAGCTGATGAAGAACCTCGAAGCTATCTGGAACGACATCGTGAATCACAAGATCTATATCACCGGCGGCTGCGGAGCCCTCTACGATGGTGTTTCGCCCGACGGCACCACCTACGACCAGCCCTCAATCCAGCAGATTCACCAGGCTTATGGTCGACAGTTTCAGTTGCCACAGGAGGCCGCACACAATGAGATCTGTGCGCAGATTGGCATGCTATTGTTCTCATGGCGTATGTTCCAGACTACGGGCAACGGCAAATACCTCGACAACATTGAGACCGAACTCTATAACGGCATTCTCTCCGGCATCTCGCTCGACGGTAAGGACTATTTCTATACCGAGACGTTGCGTCGCACGAAGGAGTTCCCCTACGTGATGCGCTGGCCGAAGCATCGCCAACATTACATCTCCTGCTTCTGTTGTCCGCCGAACACCGTACGCACGCTTTGCGAAGCGCAGGAGTACGCCTATTCTATTAAGGACGACACACTCCTCTACGTAAACCTCTACGGCCAGAACACCCTTAAAACGAAAGACCTTGAAATCGAGCAGGTGACCGACTACCCCTGGGACGGGAAAGTTCGCATCGAGATCAAGAAAGCGAAGAAGCTCTCGACCGTCAAACTGCACATTCCTGACTGGTGTGACAAATATAGCGTGAAGCTCAACGGTGAACAAGTACGGGGGGAATGGCGGACGGAGAGATCCGGGTTATCAAGGAGAGATCCGGAAATATCCACCACGGAGAATCATCCGAAGTGGAAGAAGGGCGACGTCATCGAGATCTATATGGAGATGAAACCGCGTCTGATGGAAGCCAACCCGCTCGTGGAGGAAGCAAAGAACCAGGTCTGTGTGATGCGTGGTCCGCTGGTCTACTGCCTCGAAGGTCAGGACATCGATTATACTTACCGTATCAACGAACTCTCGCTGCCCGCCGACATCAAGTTCAAGGAGTCGCGCGTCACCATCGCCGGCCACGAGGTGATTGCCCTCGAGGGCGAAGCTATGCAGACCGCACCATGGAACCAATGGGACAACGAGACGCTCTACCGCGAGGTCTGGCGTCCTAAAAGCGAAAACAAGGTGAAGATACGTCTCATTCCCTACTACGCCTGGGACAACCGGGGCATAGACGACATGAGCGTCTGGCTGAACGTAAAACATTGAACATGATAATGACCGGGAGGTGGAAGATATTGGTGATGATATGCTGCTGGTGCCTGAATGCGCTGGCAACAAAAGAGGTCATTGATTTCCATGAAATCAGGATCACACCCGATTCATCCTTAGCAGATGCCGTCAGGAAAGCGCGCGAGATGAAGCGGATAGGAGGGCAAACGACGATTGTGACAATCAGTCTGGCGCCAGGCATTTATCAACTCTATGAGCCCATACGGTTGCGTCCTGAGGATAGTGGACTGACCATCGAAGGCCAAGGTGCCATCATCAGCGGTGGCAACCGCATCAATGTATGGAAGAAAGAAGGGAAATTCTATACGGCCGACATCCCCGACTTCAACGGTTATCCCATAGACTTCCGTCAGTTATGGGTGAATCAGGAAAAAGCCGTCCGTGCCCGCGATGTCGTAGACTTCGAACAGATGCATCGCATCCTCACTTACGACAAGAAGAACCAGATCCTCTGGGTGCCGAAGAAGAGCATCCCCAAGGCCCTGCTGAAGAAGACGGCAGCACTTCCAGAGATGGTTCTGCATGAAATGTGGTGTACCTCTAATCTTCGTATCAAGTCACTCACGCCACAGGGCGACTCAGTAGCCGTGCGTTTTCACGACCCCGAGGCGAAGCTGCAGTTCGAACATCCGTGGCCTTCACCAATGACACCGAATACAGGCCATCCCTCACCCTTCTATCTCACCAATGCCAAGGAGCTGCTCGACTGGCCTGGCGAATGGTTTTATGATTTCCGCGCTCAGAAACTATGGTATTATCCGCGTGACCGCGAAGGCATAGTATGGGGAGAGGCCTTTACCGCCGTCTATCCCGTTGTGGAGACCCTTATCGAGGTGATAGGTACACCTGACCATCCTGTGCGCGATATCACCATCAAGGGTGTCACTTTCAGCCACACCACGTGGATGCGGCCATCGCAAAAAGGGCATGTACCTTTACAGGCAGGCATGTATCTGACGGAAGCCTATAAGCTTCGTCCACAGATCGACCGCCCGAACAATCACAAGCTCGACAATCAGGGCTGGCTCGGCCGAGCAGACGCCGCCGTAGAACTACGCTACGCCGAGAACGTCAATTTCGACAACTGTCGCTTTGAACACCTCGGAGGCTCCGGGCTCGACTATGTCATCGGCTGCAAAGGCGGAAAGGTGAGCAACTGCAGATTTAATGATATCGCCATGAACGGCCTGGTGGTCGGGAGTTTCTCGCCTGAAGGTTTAGAGACTCATCTGCCCTACCAACCAGCAGACTCGAGAGAAGTATGCAACGGGCTGACTATTGAACAGTCGGAGTTCTGCGACATCGCCAACGACGACTGGGGCTGCGTGGCCATCGCAGCAGGCTACGTCAGCGGCATCACCATCGAACACAACACCATCCACGATGTCTCCTATACGGGCATATCCTTGGGTTGGGGCTGGAATCGCGATTCGGTATGTATGAAGGACAATAAGGTCCATGCGAATCTCATCTATAATTACGCCCAACACATGTACGACTGCGCCGGCATCTACACCCTCGGCAACCAACCTGGCACTATAATCAGCGAGAACGTCGTTCGCGACATCGCGAAACCCAGTTATGTACACGATCCCAACCATTGGTTCTATCTGTATACCGACGAGGGCTCCTCGAACATCACCGTCCGCGATAACTGGACACCCTCAGAGAAATACCTCCAGAATGCCAACGGTCCGGGAAACGTCTGGGAGAACAACGGCCCACAGGTCAGTAACGACATCAAGAACAAAGCTGGTATTCAGCAGTAAATCGTATTATCTATGGCGGAAGCAAATTGGATTTGGTATCCTGGAGATTTTGAGATCTGGCTGGGAAATATCTTCAACAACCGGCGCACCGAACGCGGGGCGATGTTCCCGCCATTCTGGAAACAGGACTCGCATTTTGTCACGGTGGAGTTCTCGAAGAGTTTTGAGCTTACAGAAGAAGAAACCGTCACCATCGCCTGCGAGGGACAGTTCAATCTCGCCCTCGACGGAAAACTCTCCTCCCCTGAGTCAGGAGAGGTCAAGTGGGGATTGAACAACAGCTATAAGACCCTAACCGTTCCGAAAGGCCGTCACAAACTGAATCTGAAAGTCTGGAATCAAGCCACTCCCCCAGCCCTCTTTATTGACGGCAAGACCGTCAAGACCGACAGCACCTGGCTCGTCACCTATGAGGATAAGCTCTGGATTGATGAGAACGGCGTGGCTCATGGTTCGGGCATCTACGTCCCTGCTGCCTCCTGGAACTTCAACAGTATTGATACCCCACCCTCCGCCTATCAGTTAGCACGCAAGGAACAACGTCCAGTTTGTAGTCGTGCTACAACAACAAACGGAACCCTCTACGACTTCGGTCGTGAGACATTCGGTTATCTGAAAGTAAAAGGTCTCAAAGGCGCCGTTCATATCTTCTATGGCGAGAGCGAAGAAGAGGCCCTCGACAAAGCACATTGCGAGACCCTCGACCTCCTCCACGAAGGTGAGACGCTGGGCAGCAAGGCCTTCCGTTATGTCTACATTGAGAAAGACGAAGACAGCAGCTACGACGAGGTGCTCATGGATTATGAATATGCGCCATATGACCCAAAGCGAAGTGGTTCCTTCCGATGTTCTGATGAAGAACTGAATAAGATATGGGAGATCTCCGCCTACACCTTGGACCTCACCACGCGGGAGTTTTTCATGGACGGCATCAAACGCGACCGATGGACCTGGAGTGGCGACGCCATCCAAAGCTATCTGATGAACTACTACCTGCGTTTCGATACCGAATGCGTGAAGCGCACCATCCGGCAGCTGCGAGGCAAGGATCCTGTGACGGCGCACGTCAACACCATCATGGACTACACCTTCTACTGGTTCAAATCCATCCTCGACTACTACCAGTATTCAGGCGATGTGGACTTTGTCCGCGAGATGTGGCCCCGTATGGTGACGCTGATGAACTACGTCGAGGGACGTCTTAACGACAATGGCATGGCCGAGGGCCAACCCGACGACTGGATCTTCGTCGACTGGGTAGACTTCCCCATGCACAAACGCGGCACACTCTGTTTCGAACAGATTCTCCTGATGAAAGCGATGGAGACGATGGCGCTATGTGCCAAACTCCTGGGCATCAACAAGAGCACCTATCGCGTCAAAGCCGAGGAACTGCGTAACAAGATCAAGCAGACCTTCTGGAGCTACGAGCAGAAGGCGTACTACCACGCCATCGAGGACGGCCAGATGAATCGTCAGATCACCAAGTTTCCCAACATGTTCGCCATCCTCTACGGCCTCGCCTATGAGGAGGAACGCCGCGAGATCATGAAGAGTGTCATGCTAAACCCCGACATCCCTGCCATCACCACACCCTATATGCGTTTCTACGAACTCGAAGCCCTTTGTACGATGGGCCACCATAAGGAGGTTCTCCAAGAGATCAAGTCCTACTGGGGCGGCATGCTTCGCGAGGGAGCCACGACGTTCTGGGAGAAATACGTCCCTTCGGAGAAAGGCACCGAGCACCTCGCCATGTACGGTCGTCCTTACGGCAAGTCGCTCTGTCATGCCTGGGGAGCCAGCCCGCTCTATCTGTTAGGCAAATACTTCCTCGGCGTGCGTCCCACCAAACCTGGCTATGAGGAATACGAGATCCGTCCCTCTTTGGGTGGTCTCGAGTGGATAAGTGGCGACGTACCAACACCTTTCGGTCCGATACACATCGAGATGAACCGTAAGGAAATCCTCATCGAGAGTCATGGCGGAAAGGGAACTCTGATTCTCGGCGAGCAAAAAATTCCAATTGATTTGGTAGATTCCAGATTTCTTTGTACCTTTGCAGGCGATTTATAGGAATTCTCAAAAATCAACCCAATTAATATGAAAAAAGAACTGAAGAAGGTGCTTGTTCTTGGCTCGGGCGCCTTGAAAATCGGACAAGCCGGTGAGTTTGACTACTCCGGCTCTCAGGCATTGAAGGCACTTCGCGAGGAAGGCATCAAGAGTGTACTCGTCAACCCCAACATCGCGACCATCCAGACGTCGGAAGGTATTGCCGACAAGGTGTATTTCCAACCCGTAAATACCCACTTCGTGACCGAAATCATCAAGAAAGAGCGTCCCGACGGCATTCTGCTGGCCTTCGGTGGACAGACCGCGCTGAACTGCGGTACCGAGCTCTATCTGAACGGCACGCTGAAGGAGTACGGCGTTGAAGTGCTGGGCACCAGCGTAGAGGCCATCATGAATACCGAGGACCGCGACCTCTTTGTGAAGAAGTTGGGCGAGGTCGACCTGAAGGTTCCCGTCTCTCACGCCGTAGAGTCGATGGAAGACGCCCTGAAGGCCGCCCACGAGATCGGTTTCCCCATCATGATCCGTTCGGCTTACGCCCTAGGTGGTCTCGGCTCTGGCATCTGTCCCGATGAGAAGAAGTTCATCGAACTGGCTGAGTCAGCCTTCACCTTCGCTCCCCAGATTCTGGTCGAAGAGAGTCTGAAGGGTTGGAAGGAGATCGAGTTCGAGTGCATCCGCGATGCCAACGACCGTTGCTTCACGGTAGCCTCAATGGAGAACTTCGATCCTCTCGGCATCCATACTGGTGAGTCTATCGTTGTGGCTCCGACCTGTTCGCTCCGTGAAGAGCAGGTGAAGATGCTGCAGGAGATCACCATCAAGTGTGTTAAGCACCTCGGTATCGTCGGTGAGTGTAACATTCAGTTTGCTTTCAACGCTGAGACTAACGACTACCGTATCATCGAGATCAACGCCCGTCTGTCACGTTCTTCAGCCCTTGCTTCAAAGGCCACCGGTTATCCCCTCGCCTTCGTCGCTGCCAAGATCGCTCTCGGCTACACCCTCGACCAGATCGGTGAGATGGGCACCACTTCTAGTGCATACGTCGCTCCGAGCCTCGACTATATGATCTGTAAGATCCCCCGTTGGGACCTCACGAAGTTCGCCGGTGTCAGCCGTCAGATCGGTTCGTCGATGAAGTCCGTCGGCGAGATTATGAGTATCGGCCGCTCGTTCGAGGAGATGATGCAGAAGGGTCTGCGAATGATCGGTCAGGGCATGCACGGCTTCGTGGGCAACGACCACACGAAGTTCGACAACCTCGACGAGGAACTTGCCAACCCCACCGACCTGCGTATCTTCGCCATCGCTCAGGCGCTCGAAGAGGGTTACACCATCGAGCGCATCGAAGAGCTCACGAAGATCGATGTCTGGTTCCTGGAGCGTCTGAAGCATATCGTCGACCTGAAGCACGAGTTGCTGAAATACAACAAGCTCGAGGAACTTCCCGATGCCCTGCTGCTGGAGGTGAAGCGTTGTGGCTTCTCTGACTTCCAGATCGCCCGTTTCGTGATGAAGTCGAAGTCCACGAATATGGAGAAGGAGAATCTTGAGGTGCGCAAATATCGTAAGCAGAAGGGTATCGTGCCGAGTGTGAAGCGCATCCCGACGGTAGCCTCTGAGCATCCTGAGCTCACCAACTACCTCTACTTCACCTACACGCATACACCCGCCTTCGGCGATCCTACGAATGAGAAATATGCCGCTGCACACGATATCAACTACTACTCTCATGAGAAGTCTGTAGTCGTCTTAGGTTCAGGCGCTTACCGTATCGGTTCTTCCGTAGAGTTCGACTGGTGTTCCGTAAATGCCATCAACACCGCCCGCAAGTTGGGTTATAAGTCCATCATGATCAACTACAACCCCGAGACCGTGTCTACTGACTACGACATGTGCGACCGTCTGTATTTCGACGAGCTCTCGCTGGAGCGTGTACTCGACGTCATCGACCTCGAGCAGCCTCGTGGTGTCATCGTTTCCGTGGGTGGTCAGATTCCTAACAACCTCGCCATGAAACTTTATCGCCAGGGTGTTCCCGTGCTGGGCACATCGCCGGTGAATATTGACCGTGCAGAGAACCGCGACAAGTTCTCGGCTATGCTCGACAAACTGGGTATCGACCAGCCCGCATGGCAGGCCCTCACCTCGTTCGACGATGTGAAGGAGTTTGTGGCCAAGGTAGGCTATCCCGTCCTCGTGCGTCCTTCTTATGTGCTCTCGGGTGCTGCGATGAACGTCTGCTATGACGAGGAGGAGCTGCATCGCTTCCTGAACATGGCTACCGAGGTGTCGAAGGAGTTCCCCGTAGTGGTATCGAAGTTCATGACTGAGACGAAGGAGATTGAGTTCGACGCCGTAGCCGACAAGGGCGAGGTGATCGAGTACGCCATCTCCGAGCACGTGGAGTATGCCGGTGTTCACTCTGGTGATGCCACGATGGTGTTCCCTGCTCAGAACATCTACTTCTCCACCATCCGTCAGATTAAGAAGATCGCCCGCAAGATTGCAGCCGAGCTGAACATCAGCGGTCCGTTCAATATCCAGTTCCTGGCCAAGAACCGCGAGGTGAAGGTTATTGAGTGTAACCTCCGCGCCTCTCGTTCGTTCCCCTTCGTATCGAAGATCCTGAAGCGCAACTTCATCGAGACGGCTACGAAGATCATGCTCGACGCGCCATATCAGAAGCCTGAGAAGAGCGAGTTCGACATCGACCGCATCGGTGTGAAGGCCAGCCAGTTCTCGTTCGCCCGTCTGCAGAACGCCGATCCCGTACTTGGTGTCGACATGAGCTCTACGGGTGAGGTAGGCTGTCTGGGCGACGACCTCAACGAGGCCATGCTCAACTCGCTGATCGCTACCGGCTACTCTATTCCTAAGGATGCCGTGCTAATCTCCTCTGGTGGTGCCAAGGGCAAGGTAAGCCTGCTCGAGCCTGCTCAGCAGCTGGCCAAGAAGGGTTATACCATCTACGCTACTGGCGGAACAGCCAAGTTCTTCAACGACAACGGTGTGAAGGCCATCAGCGTGGCCTGGCCTGATGAAGAATGTTCTATGGTCAATGGTCAATGTTCAATGAATGTGATGGATCTCATCTCTCAGCACAAGGTTGGTCTCGTCATCAACGTGCCTAAGAACCACACCTCTCGCGAGCTCACCAACGGTTACAAGATCCGTCGTGGTGCCATCGACCACAACATTCCTCTGATGACGAATGTCCGTCTGGCCAAGGCCTTCATCGAGGCCTTCACCGCCATGAATCTCGACGATGTGAAGATCAAGTCCTGGCAGGAGTATAATGCTTGACGAATACAAGACATTGAAGACCGGAGGCGAGGGCTACTACACCGACAAACGTAGCAAGTTCCTCGCCTTCGCTCATCATGTGTCTACCGTCGACGAGATCAAGGAATTGCTTGCCGGCTATCGCAAGAAATACTACGACGCCCGCCACGTCTGCTACGCCTATATGCTCGGTCCCGAGAGACTCGACTTCCGTGCCAACGACGACGGCGAGCCCTCCAGCACGGCCGGCAAACCCATCCTCGGACAGATCAACAGCAACGAGCTCACCGACATCCTCATCGTCGTGGTGCGTTACTACGGCGGCGTGAACCTCGGCACCAGCGGACTCATCGTGGCCTATCGCGAAGCCGCTGCCGATGCCATCGCCCACTCCGAGATCGAAACGCGGCAGGTGGAGGAAATCATCACCTACTCGTTCGCCTACCCCATGATGAACGACGTCATGCGCATCGTCAAGGAGATGCAGCCCCGCATCGTCTCGCAGACCTATGACAACACCTGCGAGATCAGATTAAGCATCCGCAAATCCGAGGCCGAGCAACTAAAAAGCCGTCTCAATAAACTTTCTTTCGAATAAAAGTCGCCGATAAGGCAACTTTTACCCTTATAAATTTGGTGGAATCGGAAAAAGTTGTTACCTTTGCATCCGCAAAAGTCCAAACGAGGGCTGTGATGCATTGACATATTGGAAGGTTGGCAGAGTGATCGATCGCGCTGGACTCGAAATCCGGTATACCCCTTTCGGGTATCGGGGGTTTGAATCCCTCACCTTCCGCAAAAGTTTACTACCTATCACCGGGGCCAGGCCCCAGCGATAGGTTTTATTTGTAGTAGCCGATGCGGATATAGTGGCGAGGCAGGGCGAAAGGATTCCAGGAGATGTGGAGCCAGGTGGAGCCGGTGAGGAGCTGGTCGGTGAGGGCGTTGGCTTTGAGGAAGTCGACGAGGCGTTGGAATTGAGCTGGATTCTGAGGCCGGATGTCGGCGGCCTGGCCGAGAAGATGCTGGGAATTCTTGACGCCCCCTACCCTGCGATTGACGGCCTCGCAGCGGAAGCCCGAATTAATAATGATTGGGCCTACCTCTAAGCGAGCTGGCTCCAGTAGCAGATGACAGCCATAAGTCAGATTTGCCACGACCTGCATCGTCGGGATGTTCTCCGGATATTTTTTCAGATTCAGAAACTCGCTCAGCTTAAAGTGCTTTGACAGTCTGATGTCATTGATAATCTCTTTCATAGTTCTTTTTTCTTTAATATCTTTATGTACTGGTCCAGTCCGAAGATCGAGCCTGCCAACAGGAATGACTGCGCCACGTAATAGAGCAGCCCGCCAGCCACGTCGTCGATCTTGATGACCTGATATGCCACGAGCGCGATACTGCTCACGATGAGCAGCACCGCACAGGCGTACTGAGAGATTTTGAAGCCTTTCTGGTTTTCCATGGCCTTGATGTTTCACATCGAGTCCGCTCACGCTCGACAATGCTCAAATGCGATTTGGCATTGTTCTCGCTTAATTGCGGCCTTCGTTAATGTTCAATGGTCAATGTTCAATGTTCAATGATTTACATCACGGCTTCTCCAGCCGCACCAAGAATGGCTGCGATGACATAACTAATGATCTGAAGGATCGTTCTAACGGTTTTACTCATAACTTTACATGTTTTAAATGGTGAATTACTAGGGTTTTCTCGTGGCCGGAACCACCTCTCTTTTACCCTACAAAGTTACAAAAAATAATCGAGAAAACCAAATGTTTTCCCGATTATTTTCTCATAAAAAACCGTCCCAGTGTTACACCGCCGGAGTGAGTTCTACCGTAAGGCCGAGGGCGGCGATGATGCGGTAGAAGGTCGATACTTTGGGCTCTGTGCGTCCTGTTTCAACGCGGGAGATGTACGACTTGTTGGTTCCAATTCTTGCAGCCAGTTCCTCCTGAGTGATATTTGCCTTCTTTCGTGCTTCTTCAATTATCTGCCCGGTAAAGAAGGCGTTGGCCCTTTCTTCGGCTGCTGCTCGTTCTGGAGTGCCTTCTTTTCCAAATGCCGCATCCAACTGCGCATCCACATCAAAGATCTCCATGTTTTTTTCTTTCTTCATATTCTGCTTTCAGTTTTAATGCTTTATTAATTTCCTTTGTCGGTGTCTTCTGACTCTTTTTCTGGAAACAGTTGAAGAGCACCACCACTTGTCCTTCATCAAAACAGAAGAATATCCTGTAGATATTGCTCTGCCACTCGATTCTTAATTCAAAGAGACCGTCGCGTATCGGTTTGACGAATTTTGACGGTAAACGTTCCTGGGTCTTTAGCAGAAGCATCCCGTATAGGATCTTTTCTTGCGTTCCCTCATCCAATGACTCGAAGAAGTCCTTGTAGTAATTCTTGTAGGCAATGATTCTTCGTTTCATCGCTGCAAAGATATTAAAAGTTTATCAACTGAGCAACTTTTTGCCGATTTTTTTGCTTTTTTCTTTTTCATACGCATACAATTTAAAGTTTAACATAATGTTTACGGTGAAGGCCTGGCAGGTGGTAGGACTCGAACCCACTCATACGAGTATATCACCCGTTCTCCGTTCCGACATCATGGCTCTCTCTGCCGTTTCATCCTTCACGCCGCAAAGATACGAAATATTTCAATAAGTTCCAAATGATTAGGCGATTATTTCAAAAACCAGACGAAAAACGGAAGCCGAATGACTTCCGTTTTCCATTTTCTTCTTTAAAAAGATCAAAGACCCCTGATCAACATGATCAATTATCTTTTGACGACCTTCTTCTGGCCATTCTGGATGTAGATGCCGTCGGTCGTGACGTTCTCTACCCGCTGGCCGCTGAGATTATAGGTGGAGTTATCAGCTGAGCGAGTCATGTCTACAGCCCTGACGGCCGCGCTGGAGTTGTCCTTGGTGAACGAATAACTCTGTCCGTCGTAAGTCTTGACTTTCAGCGTTGTTGCAGTGAGTTCCTCAATGATGAAGTGGAAAGTCATAGATTCTTGGACAATGTGTAGTTTGTTGTTGTTAGATATAAAGAAATCGTTAATCTGTTCTTTCTCATATATTCTTGTTTCTTCTTCACCATCGCGATTCTTTACGCTAGTTATGTTCTCAAAAAAGCCACACCAAGCTGCGTCTCCCTTCCCAGAATCATACATACCATCACCAAGAGTAATGCTCTCAATATTAGTGATTTTGTACGGAGCATAGGCCAAGCCTGTTGTTGTCCATGTACCTACGAGGTCAGCCTCGTCAAACGTCTGTGCATTTGCACTCACTGCCGACAGGAGCAGTAAAAGGAATAAATACTTTCTCATAATCGTTGAATTTTAATTTGTTATTGTACTTGTTGTTGATTAGTCCAGGAATCACGGGGTCTACTGATCACTTTTGAAGTTTCTGTATTACACATCGTTCTTGACCCCCTGTGCACTTCCATCGGTTCAATTGTTTTCAAATGCGAAGGCAAAGATACGAACTTATTCTCGAACATCCAAATTTTCAACGTAAAAAATGATCAGTAGAACCGACCC
>JAEEGG010004005.1_pt1 | contig 36067 bp, 16 predicted proteins | sample 9134161 | NCBI WGS metagenome assembly JAEEGG01 (sample SAMN16246543, study PRJNA631951) | gut metagenome | biome: gut microbiome; feature: rumen; material: CR-attached | host: Bos | place: Iran: Karaj | collected 2018-10
CCTCATTGCACTGATCAAGGCTCAACTCAAAAGCCCATACACCATAACTGAAGTGGCAACATTACTGTCTGTGTCAGCATTGGAGAAAATATCCATACACGAGTTACTGACCCGTCAAAATCCCGCTCTCATTCAATCCCAAAATGTCAAAGAACTTACCTTGTTTTGATATCTTTATATTCGTTAATAATTAACGCATCAGTACTATAAACAAAATATTTATTAATGGTTAGACTATTTTTTTGCAAAGTTACCACCATTTTGCCAATCTTGCCACGACAGATATTGTCATGTGACAATATCTGTCGTGGCGTTGAGCCTTGTTGTGTAGGGGCGGAAGAGGTTAGTGTGGAGGGCCTTGCTGATGTTGAAGAGCAACTGGCTGTCGAGGGAGGGCTTGTTGAAGATGCGCTGCACCGTGCGTGGTGTGACGTTAATTTGCCCAGCGAGCCATTCGTTATTATGTCCTTGGCGACGCAGTTCTTCGCGAATAATGTGGCCTATGTGTATCTGCATAGTAGTTGCTGTTTGGGCGATGTGCTACCGATTCCTTGAATACGTTCCGACGACTACAGACAAAAAAGAAGGCGAGCAATCTCGTCTCCTAACTGCGGTCGTGGAATTACCTCTACAAGGAAAGACTAAAATACTCGCCTGTCGGCAAGCATTTCTATCTGTCACCCTTGTAGCCTTGTATGAAATTTTCCACGTTTCAGTTAGGTCGGAACAAATAGCAAACGCTATGAGTTAATATGTTGTTTATTTTTGTTCTATATCATGTGTGATTTGTTTTTGACGTTGCAAAGTTACAGAAATTATTTGATACGGAAAGATTTTATTTGTGTTTCTGAGAGTAAGTCTGTCGGTGCTACTTATTTAGGACATTTGGTAATGAAAGATTAGCTTTTTGGGAATGTCCATAATGATTTGAGCAGGATTGGGAAGGGTTGTGTAAGATACAAAATATTTGGATGTATTTTTGCAGTCAGAAAAGAATGGGGAAGTCGGTTGCTATGGCTTAGGTTTCTGTCGATAGGAGAGGTCTTTGAGTTATTGTGTTTTGGTAGGCTTAGCAGGGCGTTATGGATAGCGGGCTATTGACAATCGCTATTTATTCAAATGAATCGTAGCAAAGCATTGTTAATTAAAGATGTTTTTCTTTTTGTAAACATGAATTATCGTCAATGAATTGTTACATGATAAATCATGTTTCGGCGAGCCGCTGAAGGTAGTAAATAGCATTGTGACTATCGTTTTAAGAAGTCTGCTATAGGTATTCTTTGAGGTCGACGAGGAACTGTCGGGCTTCGGTGAGGGTTTTGACGAGTTGTTTGTCGCGGTCGAGGTCGTCGGAGAGGCGGAGGCGTTCGCGGGCACCTTCGAGGGTGTAGCCGCACTCGCGTGTGAGGTGGTAGATTTGGCGGAGGAGGTCGATGTCGTCGTCGGTGTAGTAGCGGGTGCCTTTCTTGTTTTTGTGGGGTTTGATGGCAGGGAATTCGGTCTCCCAGAAGCGGAGGAGGGAGGGGTTGACGTGGAGCATTTGGGATACTTCACCGATGGAGTGGTATAGCTTGTCGGTCATAGGGTGTGTTTTGTTGATTAATAGGGGTTAGTAGGTGTAGTAGCCTTGGTTGTCTTGGTAGGACTGTTGTTTTTGGTATTTGACGTCTTTGAGGCTGTTGGCTTTGATGTTGATGACGAAGTTCCAGCTTTTGTAGTAACCGAAGGGTACCCAGTTGAAGCGCATTTCCCAGCAGTGGAGGTCGCGGTAGAGGTCGATGGAGGTGTAGGAGAGACCTTTGTTGACGAAGTCGTAGCCAGTGGAGACGGCGACACGCCAGTTTGGGGTGATTTCAGCGTTGGCGGAGACGCTGAGGGTCTGGATGACGTCGTTTTTGAAGTTGTATTGTGCAGCGACATAGGTGCTGACGTAGCTGAGGGTGTAGTTGAACGATACGTTCCAGGGCATGGAGAAGTCGGCATAGGTGCCCATGAGGAGGGAGGGATTGTAGTTGTAGGGCGATTGCATGATGGGTGCCACTATCTGTTCGCCTTTTGGTTTAGTGGATTTGTTTTCTTTGTCGGGGTTGAATGTGTTGTTGTTGATGCTGTATGATATTTGGGTGCTCCAGGTGGAGTTGTTTTTTTGGAGGAGTTTCTTCTGTCCGGTTTTCCAGATGAATTGGTCATGTTTGCGGCCTTGGTTGTCGATATAGTAGGGGCTGAAGGAGCTGGAGTAGTTGATGACAAGGTTTTTGAAAAGGGTGGTGCGGCCGGAGAGGGTCAGATCGGACCAACGAAGGGAGTCGCGGGCCATGTCGTAGCTCATGCCGATGTTGAAGCTTTCGAGAAGGGTGATTTTGCGGACGCCAGTGACAGTGTCTTTGGGGTTGGCAATTTTCATTTCGAGGTTGTTTCCGATGTTGAAGGAGATGCGTCCGGATTGGCCGTCGGGGGGGCCACCATAGAGGCTTTGCTCAAAGATGGAGTAGCGATGGGTGTAGCCGGTGTTGTCGGTATATGACTGCCACCAGCCGAGGGAGGAATGGCCAAAGTCGGGGTGGTAGTTGAAGGAGACGGAGGGGTTGATGACGTGGCGGATGGCTTTGATGGGGCCGAACTTGAAGTTGAACATGCCGTAGATGCGGGTGGAGAGAGTGGAGTTGAAACTGACTTCGCGGTTGCCGCGGAACCCCCGCACGGTGTCGATGGTCAGGGTGTTGGTCTCAGTGTCGTAGTGTTTGCGGATGGTGGACCAGTGCCAGCGTTCGCTGTAATTGGCGGAGTTGGTCCAGTTGAAGTATTTGAGTACTTTGAGGGTAAGTGTGAGGGGTATCGTGTGCTGTACGCCGTATTGCATGCGTTGCAGGGTTTGGAGTTTGAGGAGGTCGGAGTCCTGAGCGTTGATGTTGTTGTCGGCGGCAAAGGAGTAGGAGAGTGAGAGGTTTTCGTACCAGCGGAGGTTTCCGGAGGCTTCTTTGCGACGGAGGGGATAGAAGGTGGTGGAGCTGAGGGAGAGGGAGGGGAGTTTGAGGTTGAAGAGGCCTGTCTGGGCGTTGTAGGATTCGCGCAGGGAGGCGGCGAAGTTCAAGGAGCTGCCAAGCTGGGCGGTGTAGGAGATGCTGGAGGTGGTGGTGCTGTTGAAGTAGTCGTTGCGGTTGGTGGTATTCTTGTTGTAGTTGCGGCTCTGCAGGTTGACGTTAGCCGAGAAACGGCTGCGGGGGTTGGATTTGGCATCCTGGTCGTGTTTCCATGCAATCTTGAAGTCGCTGAATTTGCGGAAGGTGTTGCTGTCGCCAGGAATGCCTTCTTTGGTAATGCCGTAGCGAATGTCGAAGTTGCCTTTGTATTTGTAGCGGACATAGTAGTTGCTGCGAGCTTCGGCGGCCCAGCTGAGGTTGGTGTAGATTTCGCCCAGCAGGGAGAGGTCGAGATTGTCGTTGATGGCGAAGTAGTAGCCCCCGTCCTTGAGGTAGTATCCGCGGTTGTTCATCCAACCGTAGCTGGGCATGAGTATGCCCGATGTGCGGTCGCTTTTCATAGGGAAGAAGGCGAATGGGAGTACCAAGGGTGTGGGGACGTCCTCGATGGTGACGTATGCGGGGCCGGTGAAGATTTTGTCGCCAGTAATCAGTTTGGAGTGGGTAAAGTTGATGGCGAAATGGGGGTGGGCGTAATTGCATGTGGTGTATTGCCCCCCGTTAAGATACATTACGGAGTCGCTGACACGTTTGACACGCGAGCCATGGAGGAAACCATCGCCTTGTTGTGTGATTACACCGGAGATGAGGCCTTTGTGGGTATTATAGTTGAAGACGATGGTGTCGGCCATGTATTCGGCATCGCTTTGCTTGAAGAATGGACGTCCAGACACTTTGCCGGCAGTGTCGGTGACGGGTTGTGCACGGAGTATTTGGCTATCGAAATCAACACGGATGTCATCGGCTTTGAGTTCCATGTCGTCGTATTCTATTAAGCCTTTGGAATAGATTTGCGCTTTGCGTTTATTGATGTCGATGGCAATGGAGTCGGTAGCCTTATAGTGTACGATGCTGGTGAGAGCGTTGGGTGATAGACGGAGTGGGGGAAGAGAGGATGAACGGCTTAGGGAATCGAGTGTGTCAGCAATTGAGGCAAGAGTATCGGCAATACGGGCAATAGAATCGGTTAAAGTGATGAGAGAATCGGGTGTGGTATTGAGTGAGTCGGTCAGCAGTGTGTGGGTTACGGAGGGGAGTAGGGCATGCATGGCTGTTGAATCGTGGGTGCGGAGAAGCATGCGGGCATTGTTACGCACAGAATCGTTTTGTGCGCCCGCTACCGTTGCCATTGTCAAGAAGTAGACTAACAGGCAGATGTTCAAAAGTTTCCGCATAAATCTTTTCACTTTCCGATTTTCATCGTATCTTTGCAAAAGAATTTGCAAAGATACCAACTTTTTACTGAATAATAAAAAATATAAAATATAGAATTGAAAATGAAACGCTTATTTGCCATTTTTATTGTGCTTGCCTGCGTAAACAGCCCTCTTTTTTCACAAAAAAAAGGGGTGGGACAGGTGAAAACTGTCGTTATCGATGCTGGCCATGGTGGCGACAAACCAGGTGCCGTGGGTAGAAAATCGCAAGAAAAGAATCTGACGTTGCAGATGGCATTGAAGTTGGGGAAGCTGATAGAGGATAACTATCCCGATGTGACGATTATTTATACGCGTACAACCGATGTTGATATTACGTTGGCTGAGCGTGCACGGATTGCCAACAAGGCCAAGGCTGATTTGTTTATATCGATTCATTGCAATTCGTGGAACAATAGTTCGCCCACGGGAGTTGAAACATATGTGATGGGTCTGTCGCAAAGTAAGGCTAACATGGAGGTCGCCAAGAAGGAGAATGCCGATATTCTGCTTGAGAAGGGCTATAAGGACAACAGCGATTATCAAGGGTTCGACCCGAACTCGCCTGAGAGTTATGTGATGTTTGCCATGTACCAGAATGCCTATCTGGACAAGAGCCTTGATTTTGCCGGCTATATACAGGATCAGTATAAGTCGGCCATCAAAACGATTAACCGGGGGGTGAAGCAGGCTGAGATATTTGTGTTATATAAGACGGCAATGCCTGCCGTGTTGACCGAGGTCGGTTTTATAAGCAATCCGGAGGAGGAGTTGTATATGATTTCCGATGAGGGGCAAGCTGCTATTGTATCGAGCATCTTTAAGGCGTTTGCTACATACAAAAGCAAGGTGGAGGGGGTAAAAGCTCCGAAGGAGTTGAAGATAGAATTGAAAGGATATAGAGAAAAGCCCACCAAGGAGATAAATATACCCGTAAAACCCAAGGTGGCTGAGCAAGAAGCTCCCAAGACTGAGAAGGCTGTAGAGGAGAAGGTCCCAGAGGCTCCGACGGCTGATGAACCTACCACTTTTGTGCCGTCAACTGCACACACTAATGTCGATCCCCCGATGCCTGTTGATGAGCCAAAGGTAAAAGAGGCAGATAAACCAGTCACGACTCAGACCGAAGCAGTTGTTTCCACAAAACAGGAGGAAATGACACAAGTGGCAAAACCGTCACAAGGCAAAGTGGAATTTAAAGTGCAGTTTATGACAAGTAGCAAAGCTTTGAAGGAGAAAGCACGTGAATTTAAGGGTATTACAGATTATGAATATTATATCCAGAAGGGTACATATTGCTATACTACAGGCGTTTTCAATACTGCTAATGAGGCAGCGAGGTATCAAAAGGAGGTGCGTGAGAAAGGGTTTAAGGATGCCTTTGTGGTCGCTTTTTTAGATGGTGAACGTATTTCGCTGCAGAAAGCCAAAGAATTGCTCAGTGGAGATTGAAAATTGTTAGTATAAATTGCGACGATTGATTCGTAATTCATAATTTATCCGATAACACAATCATTGTTTATATTTTTGTATAGATTGTCTTAAAAAGAGAAATCATGATTCAGGTAGAACATATAACTAAAGTCTATGACGGGCAGAAGGCGTTGGACGATGTCAGTTTCACTGCTCAGAAGGGCGAAGTGGTAGGGTTGTTAGGTCCCAATGGTGCAGGAAAGTCCACGCTTATGAAAATACTTACCTGCTATCTTCCACCTACTGAGGGTGAAGCTATGATTTGTGGACATAGTATTTACGAAGAGCCATTGGCTGTGCGTAAGGAGATAGGTTATCTGCCTGAGCATAACCCGCTTTACACGGAAATGTATGTACGAGAATTTCTTCGTTTTGTGGCTGGTGTTTACGGTATTAAACACTGCAACGACCGTGTGGAAGAGATGATAGAGCTTGTTGGACTGACACCAGAGAGCAACAAGCGCATTGGCCAGCTTTCCAAAGGTTACCGTCAGCGTGTGGGATTGGCACAGGCATTGATACATGACCCCCAGGTGTTGATTCTTGACGAACCCACCACGGGACTTGACCCAAACCAGCTTGAGGAAATCCGCTCGGTCATCAAAAATGCAGGCAAAGATAAAGTGGTGCTCCTTTCCACCCACATTATGCAGGAAGTGGAAGCAATGTGTACCCGAGCCATCATTATCAACCATGGACGCATAGTGTCCGATGACCGTCTGGAACATATCACCTCGCAGCAACTGACTGAAAAGTTTCATCATGTTACAGCATAGGTGGGTTGGTATAAGAGAGATATTCTCATAAATATCATTACAAGTAGAACAATTAAAATAAACTTATTATGACAAGACAAGAGTTAGTCAATCTGATACAAGAACGCCGTTCTTTTCTGTGTGTGGGACTTGATGTGGATAAAAACAAAATGCCAGAGCACCTTCGCAATGAAGCCGACGGTGTGTTTCTCTTCAACAAGGCTATTATAGATGCTACTATTGACTATGCTGTGGCTTATAAACCCAATCTCGCTTTTTATGAGGCTATGGGGATTGAAGGTTTGATTCAATTGAAAAAGACAATGGACTATCTGCATGGCATGGATAAGAAGGCTTTTACCATTGCCGATGCTAAGCGTGGTGATATAGGTAACACTTCGCAGCAGTATGCCAAAGCTTTTTTAGATCCCGCAGGCGATTACAATTTTGATTCGCTTACAGTGGCACCTTATATGGGTGCTGATTCTGTGCAGCCCTTTACTGTTTATGAAGGCAAATGGGTCATACTGCTCGCATTGACTTCAAACAAGGGTGCTTTCGATTTTCAGTTTTCACCTGTAGATGGGCAGCATAAACTGTTTGAAAAGGTGTTGGAGACATCCAAGCAATGGGGTAATAGTGAAAATATGATGTATGTAGTGGGAGCCACAAAAGCCGACATGTTGACGCAGGTGCGTGCCATTGTGCCCGACAGTTTTTTGCTTGTACCGGGAGTTGGAGCTCAGGGCGGTAGCCTTGAAGAGGTGTGCCGATATGGTCTGACATGTGATTGCGGTCTTTTGGTTAATTCATCAAGAGGCATTATCTATGCATCCAATGGGGTAGACTTTGCCGAGCGTGCAGCAGAAGAAGCTTTGAAACTGCAGCGCCAAATGGCCGATGTTCTGTAAGAGTAATGGAAAAACACTTTATGACAATTGTAAATGGACGAGCAAAAGTATAAAGTCAATATGAAGACATTGCGGGTTTTACTCGTAATAAGTTTCGTGGTATCGGGCATGTACTTTGTTTCGGAACTGATAAGCGGACTGACATTGCCCATGATGACTGATTACTATCACTCACACCCCGATTCTGTTCCCGACCAATGGGGTATATTGTTGGAACGGTCATTGAGCATTCCGCAGTGGTATTATCTGCTTTCTGCAGTCTTGGATGCTGCTTCGATAGCCGGGCTTGTGATGATGTGGCGTTTACGGAAGAATGGTTTCCATTACTATACGCTTTCTAAACTATTGTTAATGTTGATGCCTGTTCTTTTCCTTGACCGTTCTTATGTCGGGCTGGGGAATGTTATGATAGGTGTTTTATTTATCGTGTATTACTATTATTTGATGCGTGTGCTGACTGTTTCAACTGACGAAAACGGCAGCATCGATTCATGAGAATAAAAATCATGCAGCATTCGTAGGATACATTAGTTTTAATGATTTTCAAATGTATGTGACTATCATTGAGTGCCAGATATCCACAATCTATTAAAAATGCCCCGTCAGGTTGAGCTGATGGGGCATTTTTGAGGAATGATGCAAGTCGTTTTAGAGCTTGATGTCAATAGGTTGAAGCATGTTTTCGGGCTTGAGGATTTCGTCAAGCTGTTCTTTGGTGAGGAGTTTGTGCTCAAGGACGAGTTCGTAGACGCCGCGGCCGGTCTCGCTGGCTTCTTTGGCAATTTTGGTGCTTTGTTTGTAGCCGATGATAGGGTTAAGCATGGTGACGATACCAATGCTGTTTTGCACCAGTTGGCGGCAGCGCTCCTCGTTGGCTATGATGCCGTCGATGCACAGAGTGCGGAGAGTGTCGAGACCATTCTCCAACAGATGGACGCTTTCGAAAAGGGTATAGGCAATAACTGGTTCCATTACGTTCAGTTCCAATTGTCCATTGTCACTGGCGAAGGTAATGCACATGTCGTTGCCGATTACTTTGTAGCATACTTGGTTCATCACTTCGGGGATGACGGGGTTCACTTTGCCAGGCATGATAGATGAGCCGGGCTGGCGTTCGGGCAGATGGATTTCGTTAAGACCGCAACGAGGGCCACTGGAGAGCAAACGGAGGTCGTTGCACATCTTGTTAATCTTCAATGCAAGACGTTTCATTGCTGAACTGTACTGAATCATGCAACTGGTTGCGCTGGTGGCCTCAATCAGATTATCGGCAAGTTCGATGTTCCAGCCAGTCACTTTGCGCAGGGCCTTGATGCAAGCTTCGCTGTAGCCAGGCTTGGAACAGATGCCGGTGCCGATAGCAGTGGCGCCCATGTTCACCGTGAGAAATTCGTCGGCAGCAGTGCGCAGGTTCTTATATTCGCCACGCAGGGAAGCGGCAAAACCGCTGAAGGTCTGTCCCAAAGTCATGGGGACGGCATCCTGTAGCTGGGTGCGACCCATCTTGATTACATGTGCGAACTCCTTGGTCTTTTTGTCAAGTGATTCAATCATTTTTTCCAGATGGGGCATAAAAGCGAGGTGCTCAAGACACATGGCCATGTGTATGGCACATGGATAGGCATCGTTAGTGCTCTGCGAGGCATTGACTACATCATTGGGAGAGCAGTACTGATATTCTCCGCGTTTGTAGCCCATCTTCTCTAAAGCAAGATTGGCGATTACTTCATTGGCGGCCATATTGGTGCTTGTGCCGGCACCGCCTTGAATCATATCAATAGGGAATTGATCGTGAAAACGACCAGAAAGGAGTTGATCGCATGCCCAGCAAATGGCTTCTCCTTGTTCGGCAGTAATCATGCCCACTTCTACGTTAGCCATGGCTGCAGCTTTCTTGGTGATGGCCATGCCCCGGATAAAGTTAGGGTAGTTGGAGAGAAGTTGGCCGCTTATGTGGAAATTGTCCATGGCACGGCTTGTTTGCACACCGTAGTATACCTCATTGGGTACCTCTTTGGATCCCAAAAGATCACTTTCTGTACGATAATTATTTTTGTTAGTCATTGTTATTATGATAGATTATTTTGTTGTTTTTTGTTCATTTTCATTCAATAAATGCGTATGGAACTATTATTACTTTTTTCTTTATTTTTCACTTTTTTATCTATTTCTGTATACTTCAAATCTGGCTTTTGTTCCTCAATGAGTGGCACTTATCAATATATACTCGTATATTTAAAAAAACAAAGATACAAAAAAAACACAATAATAATAATTTCTTGATAGAAAATATTGTTGTCGGTCTTCAATGACGAGTGTTTATCCCCAATCGGTCATTAGGCTGAGTAGGCCTCTGGCAGAGGCCGTTCAAGAGTAAAGTGGAGACATGTGAAATGGGAAGGATAACAATAACCGTTTTATTCTGTTTTCCGTCTCGATGACCGATATAGGTTTGGTTCTTCTTCCGTCGCTCTGTAGTCCTCAGTTCTCCCATCGTTTTCCCATCGTTCTCCCATTACAGAAGGAGAACTGAGGTCAAAGGGTGGAAAAACGAGCGAACCAAGGGCAGTACGAAAAGAACTTTAAACCCAATAATCGATTTAGTTTAAAATCTGTCTTTTTTGTCCTTGTTGGCTATTTGGATATAGATACGCAATGATGTTCTGGTACCTAACAGAAAATGTCCCGAAAAGTCAGTGTTTTCAGAAAGAAAGTCCATTGGCTTTTCGGGACATCATGCAGATGTAACGTCAATTTATAGATTGCGTTCCATTAATTATCACGGTTTATTGTTTAAGAACACGCTTGATAGCAGTGCCGTTGTGTAGCGTGATACGAAGGGTGTATGCCCCTGTAGGTAGGTGGCGGATATCGATTACGTTGCTGTCATAAAATGTGTTGACTATACGCCCGTTTTGGTCAAATACCTCTACTTTTGTCACACCGTTTGCTATTATAGTGACTTTGCCAGTGGTGGGGTTGGGATATAGATTAATATTGCCAAGGTCGTCGACAGTGCTGATGCCGATCTCGGTAATGGTCAGTTGTAGCACTATGATACTGTCGCATCCGGCTTCAGTTTGTGTCTCGTAGACGTATTCGCCACTTTCAGTGTAGGTGTTTCCATGCCAATTGTAGCTACCGGCAGAGGTGTCGGCAATGGTGTCGTAGCTGCTATAGTTAATGGTGAGGTTCAGGGTGATGGTGCTATCGCAGTCATAGTGGTTGGGAATGGTCACGGTCGGCTCATTGGTGGAGGCGGTGTAGGTGTTGTCGTCGATCCAAGTGTAGGTGTCGCAGGCGGTCTGGTTGTCAATGGCAGCACTGCTGTAGTTGACTGTGAGGTAGAGTGTGGTAACACTGTCACATCCTTGTGCATTGATAGAGTTGACAGAGTCGATAGTGGAGGCAGTGTAGGTGTTGCCGTTCCAGGTATAGCTGTCGCAAGCGGTGATGTTCTCGGTGGCGGAGGTGCTGTAGTTGATGGTGAGATACAGTGTCGTCACGCTGTCGCATCCAACGGAGTTGGTAGTAGTGATGGAATCGATAGAGGAGGTAGAGTAGATTGTGCCGTTCCAAGTGTAGCTATCGCAAGCGGTGATGTTCTCGGTGGCGGAGTTGCTGTAGTTGATAGTGAGGTGGAGTGTCGTCACGCTGTCGCATCCAACAGAGTTGGTAGTAGTGATGGAGTCGATAGAGGAGGTAGAATAGGTTGTGCCGTTCCAAGTGTAGCTATCGCAGGCGGTGACGGTCGCGGTGCTGGCGGTGCTGTAGTTGATGGTGAGGTGGAGGGTGATAGTGCTGTCGCAGCCCACGGTGTTGGTAGTGGTGTATGTCGGGGTAGAGGTTGAGGATGTGTAGGCGGTTCCGTGCCAAGTGTAGCTGTCGCAGGCAGTGGCAGTTTCCGTGGCGGTAGTGCTATTATTGATAGTAAGATGCAAGGTTACCGTGCTGTCGCACCCAGCGGAATTGGTAGTCTGATATGTTGGTGTGTTGGTAGAGACCGTATAGGCGGTACCATGCCAAGTATATGTGTCGCAGGCAGCGATGGTCTCAATGCCTGTAGTGCTGCTATTGATGGTCAGATGCAGGGTGACAGTACTGTCGCAGCCGAAAGAGTTAGTGGTCATGTAGGTGGGTGTGTTGGTAGAGGCCGTGTAAGCAGTGCCATGCCAAGTGTAGGTGTCACATGCAGAGACGTTTTCAATGCCAGTGGTGCTGTTATTGATGGTCAGGTGGAGTGTGACGGTGCTGTCGCAACCTACAGAATTGAGAGTTGAGAATTGAGAGTTGAGGGTTGAACTGGTATAGGTGCTATCATGCCACGTGTAAGTGTCACAAGCAATAACGGTCTCCGTGGCAGTGCTGCTATTGTTGATAGTCAGGTGGAGGGTTACGGTGCTGTCGCAGCCTCCTAAGGATGTGGTGGTGTAGGTCGGTGTGTTGGTTGAGGCAGTGTAATTGGTGTCGTGCCAGATATAGTTGTCGCAGGCGGTGATAGATTCCACTGTAAAGAGGCTTTCGCTAATGGTGAGGTGTAGCGTTGTAACGCTGTCACATCCTGCAGCATTCAGCGATGTGAATGTGGGAGTGTTGGTCGAAGCGGTGTAGGTGGTGCCGTGCCATGTGAAGCTGTTACAGGCATTCGCTACTTCGATGCCCGTGTTGCTGTAGTTGATGGTGAGGTGGAGAGTCGTTACGCTGTCGCAGCCGGCGACATTGGTAGAGGTGATAGAATCGATAGTGGATATAGTATAGTTATTGCCGTGCCAGGTGTAGCTGTCGCAGGCGGTGGCTGTTTCGGTGCTGATAGTACTGTAGTTGATGGTCAGGTGCAGTGTAACGGTGCTGTCGCAACCGACGGCATTGGTCGTTGAGTAGGTAGGCGTATTAGTGGAGGCCGTGTAAGCGGTGCCGTGCCAGGTATAAGTGTCGCAGGCGGTGGCTGTCACGGTGCTTGACGAGCTATTGTTGATGGTCAGATGCAGTGTGACGGTGCTGTCACATCCAGCGGCATTCAACGAAGTATAGGTTGGCGTGCTGGTAGAGGCTGTGTAGGTGTTGCCGTGCCATGTATAAGTGTCGCAGGCGGTGAGGGTCTCCGTACCTGTAGTGCTGTTGTTGATGGTCAGGTGGAGTGTGACGGTGCTGTCGCAACCTACGGCATTAGTCGTTGAATAGGTAGGCGTATTGGTGGAGGCAGTGTATGCGGTACCATGCCAAGTATAGGTGTCGCATGCAGTCTGGTTTTCAATGGCTGTGCTGCTATGATTGATGGTCAGATGCAGTGTGACGGTACTGTCGCAACCGACGGCATTGGTCGTTGAGTAGGTAGGCGTGTTGGTGGAAGCCGTGTAGGTACTGCCATGCCAAGTGTAGGTGTCGCAGGCGGTGAGTGTCTCCGTACCAATAGTGCTATTGTTAATGGTCAGATGCAGTGTGGTGATACTGTCGCATCCCACGGCATTGGTTGTTGAGTAAGTAGGCGTATTGGTGGAGGCAGTGTATGCGGTGCCGTGCCAAGTGTAAGTGTCGCATGCGGTAATGGTCTCGGTGCCAGTATTGCTGTGGTTTATAGTGAGGTTTAGAGTAATAGTGCTGTCACAGCCATCTTGTGTGGTCAGTGCCATGATGGGTGTATTGGTGGAGGCAGTGAATGTGTTGTTGTTCCAAGTAAAGCTGTCGCAAGCTACGAATACATCGGCATAGTGATAGGTGGGTAATACGTTTAGTTGCAGGGTGACAACAGAGTCGCAGCCTCTGGAGGTGTGGAGGGAATCGATGTAAGTTCCAGAGGCGACCAACGGTTGTGAACCGAAGAAGAGTGTGTCGCCGTTGCAAAGCTGACGGACAATGGTGTCGTGTTTGTGGTAGTTTTGTTGGAGGGAGAAGAGGGTGTATGAGTCTTCGAAACTGAGGCCGGTAATGTCGGTGGTGCGTAGTCTCACAGAGAACTCATAACGATCGATACAGGCTACGGAACTGTTCAGTTGGAGTTGATTGTCAACGATGGTGAACAAGTTGTTGTCAGTTGCCCCTTCTCCGCTGACCAGTTCGTATACGAATGGCAGGTCTATGTCGTCGTCGACGGTGGAGAGTAGGGCGACGACAGTGCCCACGGTGTCATTTTCATAGAAGTATTCGCTGGAGAGAAGTATTTCAATGGGAGCAGTATTGTAGTTGATGGTAGTGTCGGGAATGGTCTTGAAGGTTTCGTTATTGCCTACATTGTCGACCGCAATGGAGACAAATTTGTAATATTTGCCATATTCAAGGGTAACGGTGGCAGTGCTGTCGGGGTGGTAGTATCCTTGCAGTGTGTATGTTCCTTCGTTCTCAGAGACGTATAGTTGCACCATGCTGACGCCCGAACCTCCTTCATCGTCGCTGGCTGTGAAAGTGAAGGTGCTGTAGAGCGAGTCAGCGGGGTCAAGGGTGCAGTGGAGCGTAGAAGTAGGAGCCACGGCATCGAAGGTGTTCTTCCATACGTTGGTCTCAATGGGGGCGTTGTCGTCGAAGACAATAGTGGCCATTGCTGCAACGGTGTCGCCAGTATGGACAGAAGAATTAGGTGCGATGAAGAAGCTGACGTAACCTTCACCTCTTTCAAGAGAGTCGTTGATGGGTAGGAAACCCATTTGAGCATTGGCGGGTTCAAATCCAGTTGTGGGGTCAATACTTTGGAATATCCAAAAGAGGCGATGGTTAACGATGTCGATACCTGCAGTCACATCAACCATCACACCTAACGAGTCGGTGACATCGAGCCGTTGAGAGTAAGAAGAGACGTTGGATGGGACTGTGAAGATGTAGTTGGCAAAGCCAAAATCAGAGAGTCGGAACGATGATATGTTTTGTTCCGGAGGCACTTGGTAAGTGACAGACACTCTTGAGGCAGGAGCTGTTGCAAAGTCGGGATCATTTTCGAAGCCGATGGTGTAGTTCATCTTATCGGTTGCTGCCACATACCGGAGGCTGTCGTCATAGCCTTCGGGTCCCTTGATTTCGTTCGGGTCTTGCGAACATTCAAGTTTCTTGATGTAGACAAATTTAATAGCCGTGCCTTTGCGGCCATCAGTGTCGGTGACGGTGACAGTGTAAATTCCAGTAGAGGACACCGTCTTGGTCTGTCCGCCCCAGGAGTAGGTGTAGTTGCCGTTGCCACCCGATACATTGGCGGTGAGCATCACGGATGGTGTCTCGCAGTTGGAGTTGGTGGGCATAGGGTTCGAACTGATGCTGACATTCAGTTTACATTCTTCTTTGCCAATGGAGAAATGCAGGTCGGGGCAGGCCTTTACGTTACAACCATTGATGGTGATGGTAATCTTGCCCTTAGTGCCGCTGGTGAGACCTGTGAGTTCTGTGCCGCCAGTGCGGCTGTTGGAGTACCAGCCTATGCCCGACAATAAATTGTCGCCCCATTCCCATCTAATGGTACACTCGGCCTCCAAATCGGGCGAGATGTACAAGGTGGCCTTTCCACGACCTTGATCGCAAAGGTCGGGTTCGGTACTCACCGAAGGTCTGCTGTACATATATGTCTGTCCTAAACATTGTCCAATGCTTAGAAAGAGAAAAAATGCCAGAACCGAGAGTCTGTGAATATTAAAAACTTTCTTCATGGTATGTTCATTATTTCATTTTTCAAACAATCATTCGCATACGTCGCCCACGCCGTTGCCATTTACATCGGTTTGGTCGGGGTTGAAAATCATAGGGCAGTTGTCGTCGTTGTTGGGGATGCCGTCGCCGTCAATGTCGTCGTCGCAGGCATCGCCAATGCCGTCGCAGTCAAGATCCTCTTGGTTGGGATTGTAGGAGTACGGGCAGTTGTCCTCGGGGTTGGGGATGCTGTCGCCGTCAATATCGGGGTCGCATGCGTCTCCTTCGCCGTCACCGTCGGTGTCGGTTTGGTTAGCGTTGGCATCTTCGGGGCAGTTGTCACATATGTCGCCAATTCCATCTTCGTCAGTATCATATTGTCCCGGATTGAAGGTCATGGGGCAGTTGTCGACATCATTATCGACACCATCGCCGTCCATGTCTGTATCCAATTGGTTCGGGATGCTATCGTTGTCGATGTCGGGGTCACATTCATTACCTATGCTGTCAAGGTCATAGTCCAGTTGGTAGGGATTATACACGGTCTGACAGTTGTCACAGGAGTCTCCTATGCCGTCCCGATCAACATCGGTCTGCTGAGCGTTAGATGCATAGGGACAGTTGTCGCATCTGTCACCTATGCCGTCTTCATCATAGTCTTCCTGAATGGGGTTGTAGTGCTTAGGACAATTGTCGCATGCATCGCCTATGCCGTCATTGTCGACATCTATCTGGTCGGGATTGGAGGTACACGGGCAGTTGTCCTGCAAGTCCTCCACGTTGTCGCCATCCAAATCTCCATCCGAAAGCATGTCAATTGGGGCATGACGGTAGAGATAGTTTGTCAAGTTGGCTATCATTCCTGAAGAATCCACTTCGCTGGTGAGATACCAGTTGCTCCCCACCTGCTGACACAGATGGGTGGACACATTCACCGACCCACCACTCATATGAAATTTTGTAACCAGAACATGGTAGGCACCCCTTGTGTAACTGCAAACAAGGGTTATACTGTCTATAGTGGACAACTTGCTCTTCAAAGTATCAAGATACGTTCCGTAGGAAAGCATCTTCGATGTAACACTGTCCACCGGACGAAATAGAGCTCCCATATTCGTCCAGTCCTGTGTCTGATACATGCTTAGCAGCCTGCACAGTAACAAAGTAGGCGAACCGTTGCCTGTCATTGACTGGCTCCCGCCCGTGGTTTTAATAGTGCGGTTGGTTGCTGCTGGAGGTAGTCCGTTGAGAGAGTATGAGAATAGCGAATCACAAATATGATGATCTTCATCGGGTGAAAACACCAAAATCGAGTCGTTCCTCATATTCAACAGAATATGGTAGTCCGTACATGTATATTGTGGATATACAGCATTTTGGGCCATTGCTTTATTTGAGGCTGCAATGGGGATAATTAAGATTATGCTTAATACTATAGCATAGACCTTGTTTATGGTATGATTTATAGTTCTCATGGCTTATATGGATATTTCTTGTACAATATATTCAAGAGTAACTGAAGGTTTAAACCAATCAGCATTCATTTGGAATTTACCTGTAAATCCCCAAAGAATGCGACCATGAATCGATGGCGTTTGCCAAGGTATTATGTACAACGTGGAACCTTCACTAGATATTCTTCCAAAAACGCCTAACATGCCAAAAATGAATTCGTCATGTTTTCCCCAGCTGATGCCGCCTACAGCAGTAAGAGTGATTGACAGGGGAAGGTCCAAAGATATTTCGCTGCATGTGTTGAATGTCAAATTGCCCATGGCGAAAATCTGTAGACTCACTTGGCCAGTCAGCGCAAGCTGCGGAGGCAGTGAAATAAGTGGTGCATAAATAGGATATAGGTTGCGTACAGGGAAATACATGGCAGCTGATGCCCCCACGGTACCACCAACATTAATACCTATTTGCTTCTCTCCTTCATTTCCTTTGCAACAAACGTCAAATCCACCTGTTACATCTGCATGAAATGTAATTGGCATTGGTTGGAACTCAAGTGGGCAATTAGGGATTTTGTTCAAGCCCTCAGCCAACTTTTTACCAATAAAGTTGACTTTGTCAATAAGTTCGGATGCCCCATTGATTTTTCTGAGAGTTTCTATTAGACGTGGGGGAAGTTCTTGTTCATAGATGGCAGAGCCACCATCTTGACTTGCAGTAGTGCTATATACTTTGATGGTTTGTGTTGCCTCATCTAACAACCTTCCATTATTACTTCTGGCTTCAAAGTTAAGTGTCTGATAACGGTATCTTGTATTTCCCGTATTCACTAGGTTTGTCGCCGTCCTTGAATTACTCGTCAGATGCACTCTGCTTTCCAACCCCGAGGGATTAGTCACAATATCAAAATCAGCTTCTGTCAACGCGTCACCATGGTTCCAGCATTCCTGTTTTGGTGTTATTGACACAATCTCACATTCTTCTTCAACCTTGACCGTCACCACACAGGTTTCAATATGGTCGCTAATTTTCTTTACAGTATAATGGAACGTACCCTCGTACTCGGGAAGATGCAGATTTAAAGTTGGTCCATTTGTCGGGCCGACAATATGTAGCCAACCGTCATCCGATGACCATTTATAACATACTGTTCTTCCGCTATTGGGGTCAGGGTGGCCGATTGTGATGTCTTCATCTAACACCCCCTTTACTTGAGTCTCCGAAAACCAACACTGCGCCCTCAGGGTGGTGTATGACATGGCAAGCAGTGATATTATTATTATCAGTCGTTTCATAGAACTATATATTTTATCAGTTAATTATCATTGATGTCTTTCCACTGTCATTATAAGTGTGCCTCCAGTATACCCATATATGGGTATGGTACTCTGTGCACCGGGGCGGAGCAGGCCGTCGGGCTCACCCTCTATTGTCAGCGGCACCAGAATTGAAGTCTGATGGTCGTTCAGTCCTTCGGGAGTTAGGGATATCCATGCCCCACCAAGGCTGGTCACACGTAGCACCGCACCAGTGATGTCCACATTGCCGACATTGCCGAATTCGAGTGTCATCACAATATTGCGGTTAGGACGCGGCGATGCCGGGAATATGAGGTTATAACCCAAGTTATCGGGTACTCCAGGCACTATTTGGAAGGCATTTGCTAAAATCGCCTCACCTTCACAGTGGTTCAGTACTGCTACGTCATACAAACCAGTGTCCTTACCCGAAAGGTTGAAAGTGGCGAATGATTTGTAGTAGTTCACATAAATTACTGTATCTGGGTATAATGTGTCGGAAACCCCTGCCATCCACACCTGCATGTCGGGGCGGAATCGCGAACCTGTCAGTTCCAATGTCACAGGCCCAGTGTTACCACCCATCGATGGCGATACACTACGTAGCTCGAAGGGTATAATATCTGCTGAGACTACAACGGCCTGCGTCGTGCCGGTAGGTGTAGAACCATAGAGATTGATGCCATAGTACTGAGGTAGTGTGGCGGGAATATACAATTCTGGATTGCCCGTATATTGCCCGATGGTCGAGTAGTCGTAGTGGAGATTGTCTCCCACCGTATTGTGTGACACGTAAATCATGTTCACTGCTCCGTTGAGAGAGTCAGCGGACGAAATGTGTATCCGCACAGTTTCATTGCGGTGGGTGCCCACGTTGAGTCTGAAGTCGCTCACTTGGTCATTAATCAATGTGTCAGTTGTTGGAGTGTTGAATTCGAGAACACGGATTACCAATCTCACAGCAAAGGCAGAATAAGTGGTGTTGTTGTCGTGATTGAGTTCGTTGAATGCGTTGCGCACATTCGTTTTTACAATCAAATGGTAGTCACCTTCTGGCAGACCGGCCACACGTGCCGACAACGACTGTTGCAGGGCTCCGTTTTGCGGTAGTATGATGTTGTTGCTCTCCGTCATGCCCAGTAATTTGTCAGTGGCATCGAAAATCGTGTCGGACGACAGGTATACCAAGCTGCGAAGGCCGTTGCCAGTGAGTGTGTTTTCACCACTGTTGCGCACATTCCATGACACATGCAGTCGGCTGCCCGACACTACCGAGTCGGCAGCATCAATATCCGCTACTACCAAGTCGCCAGGTAATGGTAACGCCACCGTAGCAGCAGAAACGGCAATGTTGTTGCCGGTGACCGACTCGAAGACGGTATTGCTGGCATTGGCCTTTATTATCAGATTGACATTGCCTTCCACAGGAAGAGGTACGGTAAAGTCTATCGTATCATAGTAGTATTGGTTAGGTGCAATGGTGTCTCGGTTCTGCAAGAGGCTTCCAATTTCAGTATCAGAGCTTTCGAGCGTGTTGTTGTACGACAGGAACACTTTGTCGGTCCATGTCGAAGGAACGAGCGGCACGGTTCCCATGTTGGTGACCTTATATGATGCCTTTGTAGTCTGACCGGATGTCACCGTGTCTGAAAGGATAACGAAATTCGATACAGCCAAATCAGCAGTAGGAACACTGCTTACTGTGATCTGTTTGGTGAAAACATTATTGGCCGTGTTAATGTCGGGGTTGTTAGCATTCTCGTCGGTCACAGCAATCAGATAGGCAGAAGCGGGCGTTCCCATCGGAACGGTGAAGGTGAAATCTATCTGATAAGTGCTGTCGGGCAGCAACTGAGTGCGGTGCTCACTGGTGTGCAGTTGGATGTCTGAGTTATGCAAGATGGGGTCAGACGAGAGGTATACAGCATCTTTCCATATCGCCGACAACGTGGGAACTGTGGAATTGTTTTTCACCACGAGACGCTGATGAACCTGTTCGCCCCATTGAACAGTACTGTTGCCCTGTAGGTCGTAGGCTGCAAGGTCTAAGGGATATACCTTCACACGCATGGTGGCAGAGTGGGCTGTATTGTTATTCTCGCCAGTATGCTCATAGATGTCGTTATTGGCATCGGCCACAACAAAGATGTAGTAGTTGCCCGCAGTCACAGTCGAAGGCACTACAAATGTTGCCGAAAGCTGAGAGGTGTCGCCTACGGGCAGGCTGATCTGAGTAGTATGGGTATAGAGCAGACGGGTAGTGTTGTAAGTAGTGGACGAAGTAGAATAGTATATCTTGCTACTGACGGACTGGTCGGTAAGTGTGGCGGTTCCGATATTAGACAATTTATACTGAATGGTTATTGCTTCACCGATGTTTACTTCGGCAGGAGCAATAACATTCGATACCGTCAGGTCGGGCCATGGTGACAGGTAAACAGGTAGTGCAGTGGAGTGTGTCACATTGTTGGCGCTCTCACTCTCACAGACAGTGCCAGTGGCATTGGTGACAACGTGCAGGTAGTAGTTGCCTGATATGCCGTTGGGCACTGTGATATACCCGTCAATGGTATCGGTCTCACCTATTGCGAGGTTTCGCTGACTCGAATAGCGTCCTACACTGTCAGATAGGTTGTACGATGTGGCACTTTGGCTTAGATATATTTTGTCTGTCACATTTTGGTTTGTCACATTAGCATTGCCTTGATTGGTCACTATCCAGCGTAATGGCATGGTGGTGCCAGACCAAAGTGAATCGGTCGGAGATACAATCGACACGATAAGGTCGGCAGCTGTCACTGTGCCAAGGTATGCCACCTTCGTGTTGTTGCTTGTCGTACCACCTTCGATTATTTGATTGGTTACATCTGTGGTCACACTTACAGTTCCTTGTGTCGTAGCATTGCAAGGTACGGACACTACAGCATTACGCACAATGCTGTCGCCTGCATTAAGAGTAATGTTGGACATAGAGGCATTATACAGTGTTTCGGTACTCCAATTCACTCTATCTTGGAATGAGCGGCTTATCACATCGCCAGGTCCGATGTTCTTTATTGTCCACCGTACTCGCATGGTGCCGCCCAGTGTCACGGTGTCGGGCAGTATTACCGAAGTGACAACCAAATCGGGCAAGATAGTGTGCAGGGTGTCGACGCAGCGGACGATATTATTCTCTTCCGATCCGTTTTCAAACACGTTGCTCTGATAGTCTGTCACAACCCATATATATCTGTTGCCAGAGATGTTCGTGGGCAGTGTGATATTGTATGTGTTGGAATAGGTTGAGTCGGGATGTAAAGTCAGCATGTAGCGGGATGATGTCAGCAATGTGGCATTGTTGCTGTGGAACTGCGGGCTATTGCTCATATATACAGCGTCACGCCATGAGGTGTTAGAAAGCGTACCGCTGCCCACATTTGCCACTTGGTAAGTGAGCGTGAATGTCTGTCCCGGGGATACATGGTCGGATGACAAAGTGATTGATTGCACTGCTAAGTCGGGCACTCTTATCGTCACCGTGGTGTCGGAACGATAAATATTGTTGTCTTCGTATATGTATTCGTATACGTTGTTGTTCACATCGGTCACAACAAACAGATACCAACCCTCTGCGATATTGCCGGGTATAGTTACCGTCGCGGCCGTTGTATAAGACGAGTCGGCATCCAGTACTGCATTGTGCTGCAGCAGGGCAAGACGTGTGGCACTGCTCGTCATTTGTGGCAATTGCGAAATATATATAGCATCGTTCCAGTTGGGTGTGTGAGTTGCAGAACTGCCACTGTTGCTAACTGTGTAGGTGATGGTGTAACTGCCATTGGCATCCATTTCTTGAGGATAAGATACCGACGAAACAAATAGGTCGGAGGGAGGAGTGAGCGTTACATTCAACGTCTGGGTCGATGTGGTTACATTGTTTTGCTCATAAATGCTCTCATACAGGCTATTGTCCACATCAGTAGTGACAAAGATTGTATAGTCGCCCATATAACTGATGGGTATGGTGACTGAGGCTGATTGGTTATATGTAGCAGAGGGAGCAAGAGTGTCGAGGCCATGTACGAATGTGCCGAGTGTCACAGCCTCCGACAAGTCGAGTTCGGTAACAACGCCAGGTTGGATATACACCCGGTCACTCCAATTGCCGATGGCCGCTGCATCGCCTTGGTTGGTAACGGTCCATTGTATGGTCATCTCGTTGCCCGAGAATGTATTGGTGGGGTGTGAGATGTGCGACACTACTAAGTCGGGTGTCGGTGGAGGTAGGATATTGATGACTTTATAGAAGAAGTTGTCACTCTCATTAGACTCAACAATTTGGCTATGGATAAAGTTGCCAGGGTAGCTTGTCGTTTGGGAGGAGAGATAGGGATAAGGATTACCCGAGCTACTGGGTTGGTAGGGGATAGGGGCTATATTAGAGCCCGTAGGCGAGAAGTCGATATTATTGGCAGAATATTGGTCAGAAAGCACGAAGAGGAAGAAGTTGCCGATGTAGTCTTGTGGCAGGCTGACCTGGACGCTATTAGTGTAGCTGTCTCCGCTATTCAGCGATTGCAGGTTTGGTACAGTGGCAAGCAGCACTTCGTCCACGTTGTACAAGAAACCACCTCCCACACCAGAATGGCCCGTCACCCAGATGTAGTCGTTCCATGTTGCATTAGGAGGAGTGTTTCCGTTGCCATCGTTCACCACAGTCCACTGCACAGTCATTGTCTGGTTTGCAACGGGTGAGGAATTGGTGATTTGAGACACATGGAGATTTGGCCGGTCGTTGGCTTTGATAGTCATCACAGGACTGACCTTGTTGATGCACTCATTCCATGCAACCACCTTCCAATTGTACACTTCTCCATAGGTGTATCCAGGTAGCGTATAGTTGTTCAGTACGGGGTTAAGAAGTCCTGAAACAGTAGGCGTGTTAGGTACGGTGGTTCCTGACTTCCAAATATAGACATCATATGAAGTGGCATTGGACAGGGCGGACCATACGAACGACACAGTTGAGTTGTAGACGATCGTGCTGTCGGCAGGGCTGAGTGAGGTAAAGTCAGACAAGGGTAGAAGCTGTGAAGTGTCGCACAAGGTAGTGAAATTGACAGGAATGGAGAATAGACTCATTGCACCGCTGTCGCATATTGTACGCACTTTAGCTGTGTATGTGCGGTTGAGAACAAGGTTGTTGAGAGCGATGGTGGTATCAGTAGTGGAAATGGAGTCTGTCGCAATGCTGCCTTGTGGACCATAGAGCACCAAGTAGCGTATGCCTGTTGAGGGGCTCCATACCAGCCGTGCAGAGCTGCTTGTGACATTGACGGCCTGCAAACCTATTACCGAAGGGCAGGTACTTTCTTCGGTTGACTCATACGCACCAAAGTCTACTGAACCACCGAAGATACGACTGTTGCCTTCAAAGTCAGTGCTCTGTGTGACAAGTGTGCTGTTGCCGGCATCGATGAGCGGAGAGGAATTGTGGAGGTGGTAATCTCCATTTTCGGGGTCAATGAAACGAACGTAAAATGCTGTCGGGTCGGTTCCATCGTTCGAAGCGGCACGGTCTATGATGTCTGTACCATTGGCGTAGCCTCCTTCTATTGCTGATGAGTGCATGGTGGGCGTTCCCATTAGGTTGTTTACATAGTACCCCCGCTTATTCCCCCATATAATACAGTTATCGAATACCGCATTGTTGGAATATGAATACACTCCGCCTGTACCACTGGTGGTATTATAGGTGCAAGTGTTGTTCACAATGTCGCAGTTCTCATATTTGGAATTACCATAAACATATACCGCACCGTAGCCTGGAATTACTGTAACAGTGTTATGGTCGATGATGCAGTTGAAGAAATTGCATTCAGCTGAAGACCAAACACCTGCGCCATAGCCTGCACTATTACCACTAATGCGACAGTTGGTGGCGGTAGTGTAGTAGGAGTATAGTCCTCCTCCTTCAGAGTATGTGTTTGCTGCAGTATTGTCCAGAATCTGAGTATTAGTGATATAAAGAGGATTGGAATAATTAGAATTCTTGTATATACCAGCTCCGTTACCGTTAAGTGTGGTGTTGTATTGGACAATACAGTTGACTATCTGGAAGTTGCCATAAATGTATGCTCCAGCGCCATCACCACTATTGAGACGGCCGTTCTGTAAGGTGAGTCCGTCCCATACAACCATAGTGTTGAAAATAGTGGGTTGGTATAACACACGCTGAAGGTTCTGTCCGTCAAGGATAGTGGCATGGGCTGTCAGGTCGCGCTGCGACAGGTCATAATTAGCTGGCTCGTTGCCGGCAAAACCTCCGTAGACATTTACACCCTCAACTGCCATAAAGGCGTTGGGGCGATTCGGGTCACCATAGTATGTGCCTTCGGCTACCCAGACGGGATAATGATACATCGAAGCCACTCCTATGGCATCTTGCAGGTCGGGCAAGGCATTCTGCCATGAGGTGCCGTCCATTGCCCCAGCACCGCCTTCGGTCACATAGACGATATTGTCGGGGTATACTGGCATGGGCACTGGATTGTATGGGGTTTCATAGCAGCCCATGTCTACTGTTCCCTGCTGTATTCGATTGTTTCCGGCAAGGTCGGTTGGGGTGGAAACATAGTTGTTCGAGCCACGTCCGATACAGATGGAGTTATCTGTCAATTGCCAGCTGCTACCAACATATTGGTATCCCGCACCCTCTGCTGGTGCTTCAAAACGAGGGCTGTTAAATGAACCCGTATTCGAAGAGGACAACATGACGCACGTGGTATCAGTTAGAGCATCTTGCACGGCAGAATAAAGTATCGAAGAATAGTTTGTCTGTAAACCCGTGGTGGCGGTATTGCCCCATAATATGCAGTTGTTCAGATAGCAATTAGAGTAATATGTGTATACGCCACCGTATTGATAAGCGTCATTGGCTACGATGGTTGAATTATTGATAACAGAATAATTGTAAGGATATAAGCCTCCGCCATAGTTTGTCGCAGTATTATTGGCGATAAGGCAGTTGTCTACTGTCGTGTAATTCAGGTAGGCACCACCGCCCGATGAGCCCCTGTTGTTTGTGATTTGGCATTTCTCAATCAACGGGGTATAGATGGTATGGTAGTTGTTAAGACTATCGTAATAGCTGTATGAGGTGCCGGTAGCATACACTCCGCCGCCATTGTAAGATGCCGAGTAATTGTCTTTTATCTGACAGTTGCGGAGCGTAGAATAGGCTCGTATATACGCACCCGAGCCATTGCTGTTGATTTGTCCATGCTGTATGGTGAAACCGTCCCAGGTGGCAGCCGTTGAAGCGTCAAAGGCCGAAGATTGGTATAGTACACGGCGTTGGTTGCGCCCGTCTAAGATAGAGGCGTTAGCATCGAAGTTGCGCAAAGCAAGGTCATAATCTTCGGGCTCGTTGCCGGAGAAACCGCCATAGACGTTGATGCCTGCCTGTAAGGTGAACGCATTACTGCTTGACGAGGAGGTGTCGCCATAGTAGGTGCCGGAAGCCACCCACACCTGTGCAGGACTTCCAAAGACCGAACTACGAGCAGTGGCATAGTTCATTGCATGGTTGATGTCGCTTATGGCGTTATCCCACGATGAACCGTCAGCCAGACCTGAGGGTTGGGGTGCCACATATACTATAGGCGAGGCATCAGGCAATGTGGTGAATGAGATGGTACGCCATCCGCTAGAGTCGCCGACGGTACAGATGTTGCGAACTCGCAAATAATAGGTTGTTGACTGGGAAAGTCCTTCAAGAGTGGAGTCTGCACCCAACAGCACCATACTGTATACTTCTCCTACAGCATCCTTTCGCATTTGAAGTTCATAGTTGCTGCCTACAAGCATGTGTACTTTAGCACTATGTGCGGCGATATCGTACACACCAACGTTGGCTCGGTCGCAATCGGTCGATCCACCCGAGCAACTGCCAGCGAGACGTATATTGCTTCGGTATGAGCTATTGTTGTGCGTTGGTGGATTGTTGATATCGTATGGGCTGCCATCTCTATAGGAGTATACTGCCATTGTGTTGGGAGTGGCATGGGTGTAGAACTTGGCACTGCTGTTTTCCCACCAACCAGAATTGTCCACCATAACCACAAGTAGATTGTCTATGCCATTGTATGCGAACGGAGTCTGTAGCACGATGGGACACCAATAGTTGTCGCCAGTGTTGTTGAAATTGACGGTACCACTATAGACCAATTGGAAGTTGTTTGATGCGATATAGCCTGACAAGGAGCTGGCATTTGTGTGTGCCAGATAAAGGTTAATGGTTCGGTTGTATGGGGTTGAGGAGAAATATTGGAAGCTGACCGTGTCAATATTGTGCGCGATATTACCTAAATCTTGGGCAGTGTAGAGTTGTTGTGTGTAGGAATAATTGTAATAAGTATATGTGGGCAAAACGTTTCCGTTAGTGGTGGAAGTGCTCTCACCAACTATTATTGGGTCGCACTCCATAAGGGTGGTAGGAGTATTGAATGTGTATGTTTCGTAGTCGCTGGAACTGCCTAAATTGTCGCACAGCTGCCGTACTCTTACCCTGTAGCTTGTGCTTGGGGTGAGCCCTGCGAGGAAAAGCGAGGTCTGGGCTGTGGTGGAATAGTGTGTCCATTCTTCCCCGTTGATAGACAGATCAATCTCGTAAGCGTATGGAGCATTGCCATCCCTTGACGCATACGACAGATAGGCGGAATTCTCAGTGATGTTGGTAACAGTAACATTTTGTGGAGTCAAGCAGTACGTCTCGTTGTGGAACTCATAGCATCCGATGTCCACCGTGTCGTCGCTGACTCGGTCGAGACCGCTCAAGTCATACTGGGTTACCGATGTCGGGGCATATGGGGCATAGGAATAGCCTTGCATTGTGCCACCATTGATAAGGGCCGATGAGCTGTGCAACCGGTAATCGCCCCTTTCGATATTGACAAAGGCGGGGTGTGAAGAGGCAACACTGCCTGCAAAGTTGTCCGAAGAGAGTCTGATGATGCTGTCTAACGTGAGGTTCTCAATGGCTGAATGACTGAAATAGGATGAATTATAGCTACCGCTGATATTGTCACCGTTTTCCGTAGAGGTGCCTCGGTTGCCCCAGATTACAGTGTTGAGAAGGTGTAGGTAGCTGCTGTTAGAGCTGTAAATTCCGCCGCCCGAATAAGCGCTGGTATTGACTATATTGTTGTTGGCAATAGTGGTGTTCTCAAGATAAGTAGTGTTGGATACGTACACGCCTGCGCCATCATAGTAGGACTGGTTGTGGTCGATAAGCGTATTGTGGACATAAGTGCCATAGCTAATATATAGTGCTCCTTGACGCGACAGATTGTGATGCAGTCGGCTGTTTGCTATGGTTGTATATGTGCTGGCGTACAAGGCGGAGCCGTATGTGTAGTTGGTACCAACAGTCAGGTCATTGCCGTTGTTGCTGATGTCGCAGCGGTCTATCACGATGCCGTTGTTGCTGTTAGCGTTGGAGGTGTATATGCCGCCACCATAGTGATAAGCACCATCATAGATAGTGGCGTTATCCCTTACGATGCTATTGCTGAGGGTGAACCCCCCGCTCAGGTAGGCTCCGTGACCGTATGTCGAGTTGCCTGTGCTGGGCAGGTATCCGTGCTGGATGGTAAAACCGTCCCATGTGGTGCGGGTGTTAAATGACATTGGCTGGTATAGTACCCGTCGCGTGTTGCTACCATCAAGGATAGTGGGATTGGTAGCAAAGTCACGCTGGGTGATATCGTAGTTTTCAGGCTCCACACCGGCAAATCCACCATATACGTTCACTCCCTCCGTGGCAACGAAGGCGTTAGTGGATGTGGTATCACCATAGTAGGTGCCTGTCGCCACCCACACCGATGCGGGTGTGCCGTACATGGTGGCGCGTGCGGTGGCAATGGCTTGGGCATAGTTGATGTTGTCGGTAGCGTTACTCCACGACGAGCCGTCGCCAGTGCCCGCAGCTTGCTGCATTACATACACAATGGGCAAATCCGACACTTGTGTGGTAAATTGAACTTGATACCAATCGCCAGGAGTCCCATTACAGATATTACGGATGCGTATTCTGTAGGAAGTGCCCTGTGCCAAACCTGTGACCGTGCCTCCATTGGCAAGGGTGAGAGTCTCATAGTCTCCACCGGTAGTCAAGTTGCGTAGTTGCAGTTCATAAGTGTTGTTGGCCACCCATTCAATCTCAGCACTGTTGGCGGTGACATTGCGTACCACTATATTAGGAATGGGACAGTCGGCGTTCGTTGTCTGGCAAGCGCCCACAAAACGAATGTTGGTGCGATTGGAATTGAGTGAGGCAGAGGGTGGGTCGGCCGGATTGTATGGAGTGTTGGAGTTGGCGTATGTGTAGGCTGCTCGAAGCGCATCAGTGGTGTGGGTTCTAAATAGGCCATTGTCGCAATAAGTGTACGATCCCGTGTGGTCGACCATCGCCACCAGTAGGTTGCTTGTCCCGTTGTAATAGAAAGTTGACATCAAGGGAATGTTGAACCAATAGTCGGTACCCGTGTTGGTGAAATTGACAGGGCCTGAATACACCAGCTCAAATTCAGTTGAGGGGAGGAATGAGGTCAGGGTGGACTGTGTGGCATGTGCTAAATAGATATCAATGTATCGGGTGTCGTCATAGGGGTATACATACTGGAATCCAATCGTGTCAATATTGTGTGATTCCGAACCCATTTCCGTTGCGGTATATATTTGCTGGGTGTAGGACTGGTAGTAGCATGTGTTAGTAGGCAGGCACCAGCCTCCATCTGTCGTTTCAGCAGTGCCGATAATCAGCGGGTCGCAGTTGCCTAAGTTATGAGTGCGGAAACCGACCGTGCGGGAATATGTGCCAAACACAGTGTCGTCGCATACCGAGCGTACCCGCACATAATACTGTTGGTTGGTATCGAGACCAGTCAAAAACAGATGCTCTTGTGTGATTGTGCCGTAAACTGTCCACGCCGTACTCGGGGTGCTGAGCTCAATCTGATAGGCTGAGGGGAATTCTGTGCTGCTATGACGGAAGGCGATGTAGGCTGAGTTGAAACCTACAGGTCCCACTGTGAGATGGGTGACCCTTGGGCAACTCTCTATTACGCTGTTTTCGTAGCATCCGATATCCACCTGCTCGAACTGAACACGTGGGTTCCCGTCCAGGTCGGTTGTCGTAGTGGCATAGTTGCTGTCGCCCGCGTCAATCAGTGCCGAACCAATCATCAAGGTGTAATCGCCATCAGAGGGGTCGGTAAAGAAGGGATAGTTGACACCCTCGGTAGTCCCGTCGTTGCTGTCTGAAAGCGTTATGACTGAGGCATAGCTCTCCGTTATGCCGTCGAATGCACAGTTGTGTATGATATAATTGTAGTAATAATCAATAGAGGAACGATTTCCGTTAACCGTGTTGCCCCACACTACCGTGTTGTTGAGAGTGACACGATTGCTATAGGATGTGTATACGGGGCTGTAGCTATCGGATTGGTTGGACACAATATCGCTATTGTTTATGGTAAGTGTGGCGTTATAGTTGTATACTCCACCATAATAATGGGCAGTGTTATTGTATACGATACAGTTATTTATCTCGTTATTTCCAGAGTAGGAATAAATGGTTCTGTAATATGAATTATTATCCTTTATGACCGAGTTGCTCAATATGGTATTGGACATGTAGAGAGCTCCACCATAGAGGTAGCTCCCCGTCAAGACACCATTATTGCTGATGGTGCAGCGGTCGATTGTTACTGGCCGGTCAACATAGGAAGAATAGGCGTAAATACCAGCACCGTATGTGTAGTTCCAGTCCGTAGAGACATGGTTGTCGGTAACGGTGCAGTTCACCAGTTGCGTGTTGCCTCGCAGTAGTGCACCGGCACCATTGCCGCTGGAAATATAACCGCCAGCGATAGTCAGTCCGCTGAGGATGGTCACACTGTCGAAGTCGTAATCCTGATATAACACTCTGTGTAGGTCTCCACCGTGGAGGATAGTGGTATTGATGGTAAAGTCGCGCAATGAAAGGTCGTAGCTTGAGGACTCATTGCCCGCGAAGCCGCCATAGACATTTACGCCGTCAACCAGTGTGAATGCGTTATCAGATTGAATGTTGCCATAATAGGTGCCTGCCGCTATCCACACGCTGGCAGGGCTGCCGTAGTACTGTCGACGAGCATCGGCAATGGCTATGGCTCTGTTCAGGTCGTTCATTGCATTATCCCACGATGATCCGTCGCCGAAACCCGATGCCTGTGGCTTGACATACACTATCTCAGAAGGTGATGGCAGCGTGGAGAAGGTAACTAATGAGTAATGTGGCGAGGTGTTGCCAAAGCAAATGGGATTGACCAAAACGGTGTAGGCGCTGTATACGGCCAGTCCGCTGAGGGTCGTTGTTGTATCGGTGACATAAAGGGTGTCGTAATGGTTACCCCCTTGGATTCCGTACCTCAACATATATCCACTTATACTGGATACTGGAGTCCATGTGATGGTTGCGGAATTGTATGTGATATTTTCTGCTACAATACTCTCCATATTGGGGCATGAGCTTGTTGACGACGACTCATAGGCTCCGAGGTCTATTGACCAGCCCTGGCGGCGTGCTGCACCCCCTATGTCGGTACTGTCGGATAGTGCCTCGTTGTCACCGCCGTCGATGCAGGCAGAATTGTCTGCAAGATGATAGTCGTCAGTTGAAGGCGACACAAAGGCCACATAATTCGAGTCGGCTGTGCCCGTGTTGCTGTGGGCGAGTGAGAAGTTGAGCAGGTCTTCCGTACCTGTCAAAGCACCCTCCAGTGCACAATGGTGTATGTTGCGGAAGGATCCGTAGTATTGGTTAGGACCGTCATCTGTTTGGTTGCCCCATATGATGGTGTTTACATACGTACCTCCGTCTGAACTGTTGTACACACCGCCACCATAGGTAGCCGTATTGCTCACTAATGTGTTGTTATAGAAGGTTCCGCCATCGTAATTGTAGTCTGTCGTGCGTCCGTCAGAATAGATGGCACCACCATAGAAGGCCGTGTTACCATATATCAGGTTGTTGTCAAAATAACCTCCCCAAGCGTAGGCTCCGCCACCACTCATCTCGGCGGTGTTATTGCGGATTACATTGTGGTGGACATGTGCAATTTCACTGTTGCTGACCGACAGGCCACCGCCAAAACGTCCGATGTTGTTTTGTATGGTACAATTGGCGATTTCGCACTGCACATACACTCCGCCTGCAGATTGTGTCGATGTGTTGTTCTGAATGATGCAGTTGGTAATCAACGAAATGTTGTTTTCATCGGATTCATAAGAGGAGGAATATATGCCACCTCCCCAGTTTGCGGTGTTGCTGTCTATCACGCAGTTTTCCACCCTTGAGCTGTTTCCCGATAGGTATATTCCGCCACCCGACGAAGAGGCATTGTTGCTCCTGATCCAACAATTCGACAGTATGTTGTATTCCCCTAACATGCATCCAGCACCATATGAGCTGGCACCGTGCTGGATGACGAAGCCGTCCCAACGGGTGGGACTCCAGATGTAGCCTGAATTAGCAAGCACACCGTATAGGTCTTCGCCGTCAAGGATTGAAAACTGACTGTTGGATGTCGAAAACTGCGGACGTTGGCTAAGGCTCGTTTCGTTGCCTAAGAAACCACCGTAGACATTGACACCGTTGAATATCGCAAAAGCATAAGGCTCTCCTCCAGTTCTATAGAACAGTTTGTTAGTATCGGCGCGATAGGTGCCTACTGCCACCCAAACCTCGGGATAGGTACCGTATACGTCTCCGTTTATGGCTGCGATATTGAGGGCAGCTGTGATGTTGCCCAATGCCGTTGCCCAAGAGTGTCCGTCGGGCGTGCCAGTGGCGTTAGGCGACACGTACACTCGCTCATAGATCCCAGGCAGGGTAGTGATACAGAGTGTTCTCACCCTCGACGTATCCCCATCGCCGCAATATGCTCTCACTTGCACACGGTAGTCTGTCATCGGCTGTAAACCTGTGAGCGTCGCCGATGTGCTGTAGACAGTCATGCTGCTATAGCCTGAAGTGCTATTGGCAGGTCCATACAGGACTATGTAGCTTTGTGCATCACCGTACCACGACACTGTTGCACTCGTTGAGTCGGTTCCCTCTATCCATGGCTCCTCCACCGCGAAGCATGTTGGGCAGGAGTAGTCAATGGTGTCGTAAAAACCATTTGCATAGTAGGCATTATAGCCGTTGAAATAGCTCACGGTGTCACCTTCTGAGTCCAATACAGTTATATATCTGTTCTGTAGAATGTAATCTTCTATGCTGCTGTTGGTCGCCTCGTATTTGAGCAACAGTGTGCCAGGGCAACCCTGAAGGCTGTAATCGTACGAATTGTTGTACCAATCTGAAGGGATTTGTGCTGTGTCCACAACTCCGCCATCAAGGGTGCAGATTAGTATTCTTCCGCCATAAAAATTGCCAGAATATTCATCTACTAAACGCACGGTATATGTACATGCCTCCACATCGCATAGGGTGGCGTATACGGCACTCCTCCACTGGCTTGTGTCACCGTCGCATATCCGTGCCACATACACTTGGTAGGCGCTATAAGGCGATAAGCCGCTCAATGTTATATAATTGTCTGTTGTAGAGACCAGAGTGCCATCACCATGGTCAATGCCATAGGGGCCATACTCTACCAGCCATGTCGAAGAATCCACTGCGTCCCAACTCACTGTTAGTTGGTATGCTGTCCGGTCAGACAGATGCATGTGTGCGGGGCGGGAACAGCTCGAACAGGAAACCTCAATCGTTTCAAATATGCCAGAATAGCCACTCATACCATTGGGACTGACGTATAGCGTGTCGCCCTCATTGTTCGTGATGATGAAGCTACACTCATATGCCCAGCTTCCCGATGACCAAGCCAAATCTACATAGCCATCAGGGATATAGACAGTTGCCTCGCTGTATGAGCCAGAACAGGCGAAGGCATCTATCAACGAGTCGTCTTGGTATAGCAATAGTTGGTTGCCGTTCCATCCGTCACCATAACTATCATACATATAAATGTTAATCGGGCAGGAATCATAATTATTCTGTCCTGCCACTGTTGGGCTGGTTCCACAAAAACAGACCATTAATAACATGTAGAAAACATATTTTTCTTTCATATTATGTGTATTTTTGTTAAACGAGTACTAAAAATATGTCTATAGTCAAATTATATAATACTCTTGTTTATAATTCTAATATATTCTGTATAAGTATATTATAAAATAATATTTTATTGTTATAATAGATAATGCATGCTGCAAATTTAGAGATTATTTTTGAAATACCAAATACATTATCGTATATTAACAAATATTAACAAAAATGTTGTAGTGTTCCAAGAATGACTTCCTCTGGTGCTATAAACCCCAATCAGTCATTAGGTTATGTAGGTCTTTGGTGGAGGCTGTTCAAGAGCAAAGTGGAGACATTTGAAATGGAAAAGACTGATAATCCCAAATCGGTCATTAGACTTTATAGGGTAGGTCAAAATAGTCGAGGGCAGACCATATGCCTTGGAAAGCAGAGCGGGTTTTCAGGGAACGCGCGAGGTATAGGACATGCTTGTCCTTTGATTTGGAGAAGTAGGCAGGAGTGTTGACGAATTCGTAACGGATGGTTTTCAGGAAACTCTTCTTTGGAGAGTTTACAAGTGCGTGGCGGAATAGGGAGAAGAAGTTGTAGGCAAGGACGATGAAGTTCCCGCAAGCCTCTGTCGCCCAAAAGTTGTGTGTGACGAAACTATCAACGGAGAAGTCCGCCTTGAGTTCCTTGATTCGGTTCTCGGAGTCCGCCCGTCCCCGGTAGGTGTCGTAAACCACTTTCATGGGCAGGTCGAGATTGGTCACGAAGCAGCTGTAGCGGTATTTCCCGAAATCCGACTGGTCTTCGAACAGGCAGAGCTGCTTCACCAACTTGCCGGCCGCATCGGGTCGCTTTTCGATTTCCTGCCTGACCATCACAATCCTTCTCGGGGCAGTCCAACTTTGGGCCTGATAGACGGTTTCCGCCATCTCGATGCCGTCGGCCACTTCAACCCAGGCTTTCCCTCCGACCAGTTCCCGCTTAATCGGCCATGTAAACCTGCACGCCACTATGTATTCCAGTTCCTTCTGTTCCAGATAGTCGAGTATCTCTTTCGTGAAGAAACCGCTGTCCATGCGTATCAGCCCGACCCTCTTTCCGGAGAGATTCTCCAGTGTGTCATCCAAGAACGAGAGGTAGTTTGTCGATGCCGCGGTGTTGCCAGGACGCAGCCAGTAGTCGGCTATCATGCGGATGTCCGACACAAAGGCTATCAGCGGATGGTGTGAGTTGCGTCCCGGCCGCTTGGGGTTATATCCCTTGACAGCTCCCTCCTGCTCCCCCTCGCGCACCATCACGGTGGAGTCGAAATCCAATGTGTAGTTGTCGAATACAAGATTGTCGAAGAACCACTTGTACAGATTACCGAACACCTCGTGGTTGATTGCCTGTGTGAACTTGTTGAGGTAACGCTGATAGGACCTGTGTCCCGCTCCCTTGTCCCATCCGACCATCTTGCTCAGCACCCGGTCATATCGCACCAAGTCAAGGTGTCCGAACTTGCACGCCCCGCACCATACTCCTGCAAACAGCCCCAACACCAGTTGCCACGGCTTGTAGCCACGATTGGAACCCTGCTCCGGCAATCCGCACTCCTGTAGAACCTGCCCGAAATTGCATCTCTCAAGCATTTTGAAGAAAAGGGACAATCCACCGAACGGTGTAATCTCCTTATCCACAAACTTTATGTCTATGTCTTTGAACATTTGTACCTATTTTATTCTGATACAAAGATAACAAATATTTGTCATACAGCAATATATGAACTTGATTTTCTAATGACGGTCATTAAGAATGCAGGCTTACAAATCTCTAATGACCGATTTGGGTTTATGGCAGATTGGTATTTGTTTCGAGCAGATTGGCCGCACCGCTGGCGAACGTTGTGTAAGGCGAGAGCAGAGAAAGCTTGCTATGCCGAGCTATAGCAACATCAACGAAGTTAAGGCGTAGCGTATCACTGTTGAGTTTGTGAGAGTTCGATGGGAAGGATTGTGATGGGGGAAGGAATGGCTATGAAGCGGTTTGGGGGCGGGGCTTGCGGAGGGGTGTTGCGGACCAAAAGTCGTCCCCGCGGCCGTTTCTCAGAGAGGGGTGGCCGCGGGGACAGTGGGTGAGAGCCCATCTTCCGATGGCGGGTTATTTCACGATGAGTTTCTCGGTGGCGGTGGTTCGGTTTGTCTTCACCCTCACTGCGTAGGTGCCTCTTGGCAGATGGCTGATGTCGAGCGTCACGCTCTGTGTCATTTCCTCGCAGGTGCGGCGGATAAACGTCCGTCCGTTCATGTCTATCACTTCGAGGTGACGTATTCCCTCATCCGATACCACATTCACTTTCTCCCTTGCAGGATTGGGCTGCACCCTCAGGCTGCTCTGCCCGTTTGCCTGCTCGATGTCGTTGGTCGTGATGATGGGGAAATACGCTTGTTCGAAGGGTGTCGTCAGCCTTGTGCTGTCCCAGTCGGGAATGCCACGATACATAGGGTGGTATTCAATCACATATACAGTGCTATGCGTATAATCTATGTAAGGATAGTACCCCGGTATCTGACATTCCTCCGGGACTCCTCCGATAATCCATCCATATAACCTTTGACTAGCGGACCTTACATCTAACCTCCAGGCATCTGCTGGGTTAAGTTTTTCAATCATTATTATGATAAAAAGACCTTTCACAGTCACGGGCTGGTCGAAGTAGAATTCATGGAAATACTTGTAGTAGTTTTCGGGGTCTGTCGGATCGTAGTAGCGGTCATCAACTGGATCCGAGCCTTGGTAGATGGGATATTTGATTATGATGTCGGGTTCCTTCTCCCTGTCTATGTGGAATGTCTGCTCTTTCACCACCTGCAGCTCTGAGGATCCGACGCTTGCCTTGTAGATAACCACAGTGACGTCATGATCTATGTCAAAATGGTAAGAGAATTCGTTTATTTCAAGATTTTGGGTGTAATGGACAAAATTAATGGTTTTTTAGCGGACATGCTCTCTAATGGACAAAATTAATGGTCGAATTTCATTCGAAATTTTGCCATATGGAAAATAGTTCT
>JAEEGG010004006.1_pt1 | contig 36053 bp, 34 predicted proteins | sample 9134161 | NCBI WGS metagenome assembly JAEEGG01 (sample SAMN16246543, study PRJNA631951) | gut metagenome | biome: gut microbiome; feature: rumen; material: CR-attached | host: Bos | place: Iran: Karaj | collected 2018-10
AGAAGATTATCGACGATAATCCCAACGCCACCAACAAGGAATTGCTCCCCAAGATCAAGCCCATCTATGACGAGGCTATCCCGTTCTTGCAGAAGGCCATCGACCTGAACACCAACCCCGATGACAAGAAGGCCAAGAACGTGCTTGACGACATCCTGTACAAGTTTGAGATCATGGGCGTGAAGTAATCAACGCTATTGAACAACAATCAACGCGAGCGGTGAGGTTAAACTTCACCGCTCGTTTTATTGTTACTCAGAAATACTGGAGGCATATTACCGACCGAGGGGGTGAACCTGAATGGTTCACCCCCTCGGTAACAATTCCCTTTATTCACTAAGTAATGCTACTGCATTAGACTCGCAGTAATATCTTGTACCTCACGTGAGAAATCCTTCTCGATGTCCATGCGCTGCTTGATCTGGATACAAGCATGCAGCACGGTGGCATGGGTACGGTCCAGCTTTGCTCCGATACTGGGCGAAGACATCTGTGCCTCGTTCTTGGCCAGATACATCACCAGTTGACGGGCGTCACTGATTTCACGCTTGCGAGACTTACCGTAGATCAGATCGGTGGACAGGTTGTAATACTTAGCAACTGTCTCGGCAATCATCTCAAAAGTCAATTGACGCTGGCTCACCTTGACGGTATTACCGATGACGCTGCGTGCCAAGTCGATGGTGATATCCTGCTCCAGCATGGTGGCGTGGGCAAGCAGGGCTACCATGACACCCTCGAGTTCGCGCACGCTTTCGGTTACATTTGAAGCGATGAAGTCGAGCACCTCGTCGTCGATGTTCAATCCGTCCTGAACCGACTTCATGGCAAGGAACTTGCGTCTCAACTCATAGTCAGGCTTTTCCAATGCCACTGTCATGCCCCACTTGAAGCGGGAGATGAGCCTGGGCACCATGCCGTCGAGGTCACTGGGACGACAGTCACTAGACATAATAAGCTGACGCTGGTGCTGATGCAGGTGGTTGAAGATGTGGAAGAAGGTGTTCTGCGTGCCTGGCTTACCGGCAAACTCCTGAATGTCGTCAAGCAAGAGCACGTCAATACTCTGATAAAAATTGATGAAGTCGTTGACTTTCTTCTGCAGCACAGCTGTCGTGTACTGGTTTTCGAAGACCCTGGCGGTGACATAGAGCACCCTCATGCGCGGGTTGTTCTCCTTAAGCTTAATACCCACGGCCTGCAGCAGGTGGGTTTTTCCCACACCCGTCGAACCGAAGATAAAGAACGGATTGTAGGTCTTTACCTCGGGATGTGTCGCGATGGCATTGGCGACACTGACAGCGAGCCTATTACTCATACTGCCGCAGTAGTTCTCAAAAGTATAGCGCGGGTTGAGTTGCGGGTCGATATCGTCAAGCGTGTCCTGTCGCTCAAAGGGGTTGGCGACGCGGGGATTGCGGATCTTGAGTTCCTGCTTGAGGCGAATGCTGGAGTTGTCCTCCTGCTGCTTGACAGAGCTGGTCTCATCACCACGCACCACATTATATTTATAAAAAAGCTTGACATTCTCGCCGAACACTTTCTTCAGAGCCAACGAGAGGATATTGAGATAATGTCCCTCAATCTTCTCTCTATAGAACTCCGAAGGAACCTTAAGCGTCACGTGATTGTTTTCCTGGTCATAGTCAACGGCAACAATGGGAGCGAACCAAGCATTGAACTGCTCGGCCGGGAGGTTTGCCTTGATGACGTCAAGACAACGGTTCCACTGTTGTGCAACGTTAAACATTTTGATATTTTCTTAAGTAATGGTTAGTTTGTACAGTGCTTTTTAGCAGTACAAATTTCGGTCAATATTTTCTAATAAAAAAATGCCGAAAAAATTTGGAAATCTCGATTCGACTGTAATAACGTTGAAAAACAAAGGGTTACAATTCCAATCCAAAAAGGCTGTTTTTTTTGTTATGCAATAATTATGACTTGACTGATTATCAACACATTAACAACCGTCGGTTAATTCCCTATTCGTTTTGGCACGCTTGCAAACTGCTGTTAATTCAAGGGTTTGGAAATGTAAATCCCGAAAACCGTAATTTTAAAAAAAAATCTTATTTAGACTAAGTCCAAACAAGATTTTTATACAGTCCTTTCAGGTCAATTTTCAGTTCTTGGCGACACCGTTTTGCTGGATGTGAACAGGTTACCATTCGTCAGAATACTTTCACATTAATATAACGCTTGGGATTGGCCTTGATATCAATCAACAATGAGTCAAGACTGGCAATGGCATGGTTAGCGTTATCATAGAGCTCGCGGTCGTTTATCACCTTACCCAGTGATGAGTTCTTGTCGTTAAGTTGCTGGGACAGCGACTCAAGGTTGGCAAGCGTGGCATTCAGCTTGGTGACAGTCTCGTCAATGGGCATTTCCTTGAGTGAGGCCGACAGATCGGACAGGTTACCAGTAGCACCAGTCAGATTGTTGGTGATGCCGTTCACATTATTCATTAAACCAGGCACACTACGGTTCAGGTTGTTCATCAACACCGTGAGCTGCTGTGCGCTGATCTGAAGTTGGCGAGTGATGCCGTCAAGTCGAGAGAGCGCAGCGGCAAGTGCTGGGTCTCCAGTAAGGCCATTGAGGTTACCCATGATAGAATCCACCTTGGGCATGACGCTATTCACCATCGGCATGATATTGTCGGTCACATTATCCATCAATCCGGCTTCCTTAAAAGTAGGAATCAGGCTACCTGGTTTCATTGCGGGGCCATCACCCAGATTGAGAACAAGTGAAGTACCGCCCAGCAAACCTGAGACCATGGTCACAGTGCTGCCTTCAGGAACTACCATCTCCTTGTTCATGGCAAGCATGACGGTAATTTTGTTTTTGTTGTAGTCATAGTTGATCTCGCGCACCTGTCCCACCTGGAAGCCGTTGACAGTTATAGGAGCGGCAGTGAGGAGGCCTTCGGTGCTTTCTACTTCGGTAAAAAATGCATTGGCAGGTGTCAACAGGTTTACACCCTTCAGATAGTTAATGCCCCAATACAGCAAAGCAAGTCCCACAAGCACAGTGAGCGCAATCTTGACGTTCTTATTCAAAAACTTCATCTTCAATATAGATTCTATTTTAACTCTATTTAAACGACAAAATTACAAATTTGTTCTATATAAAGGAGGTGTTTTTCGGCTTTTTTCAATTTATTTAAGACTGGAGCGCGCCAAAAAGGTGCTTTTTGACAAAAAATAGGGCGCAAAGAACAAAAAATCCACTATTATCGGTGATAATTACAAGATTTGTGATTAATTTTGCATGTTCTGCTTTTAGGCTAAAAGGTTTAAACTGACAACAGACTATGAAATCTCCACTTGACTGTAAATATCTGTATGGCCTGATTGGCTACCCGCTGGTTCATTCCTTCTCGATGGACTTTTTCAACCAGAAGTTCCTCGCCGAGGAGATTGATGCCCAATATATCAACTTTGAGATTGAAGACCTGGGATTGTTGTGGGAAATCATCGCCGAGCACCCCAACCTGAATGGTCTTAACGTAACAGCGCCCTTCAAGGAAGCCATCATTCCCTACATGGACGAGATGGATGATGACGCGCGCGAAGTGGGCGCGGTGAACGTAGTGCGGTTCATGCGTGACAAGCAGAGCGGCAGACTCATCGGGCTTAAGGGTTACAACAGCGATGTAGAGGGTTTTGACAGGACGCTGGGTGACGTGCTCACTCCAGGACGTGACCATGCGATGGTACTTGGAACTGGCGGAGCGTCCAAGGCAGTATCGGCCGCGTTACGCCGCCACGGTGTGGAGGTTCAGCTAGTGTCACGCCGCAAGTCGGAACACACGTTAGTGTATGAGGAAATCACACGCGCCATGGTAGCGCAGTACACGCTCATCGTCAATGCCACCCCCCTGGGCAAGTATCCCGATGACAACCTGTGCCCGGACTTTCCTTACCGTTTCCTTACCAAGGATCACCTGTGCTACGACCTGATTTATAATCCCGAGGAGACGCTTTTCATGAAAAACTCGGCTCGCTATGGGGCCTCGACCAAAAATGGCATCGAGATGCTGTTGTTGCAGGCATTTGATTCTTACGAGATCTGGACTCAGGACGATGAATGACGAGGCGCGATAACGAGCATCGAAGCCCCAAATCACCGACTCACAGATGTCCACAACATCAGCATTATCACGAATTCCAGTTTTACGCATCCTTGTGCCCTTTGTTCTGGGCATTCTTTGCCATCGCCTGTGGCACAGCATCTGGGCGCCGTCTATACTGTTACTTCTGGCCCTAGGAGGGTTGCTGTGGCTTAACGCTAAGAGCAGATCACCCCAAGGGCGCTTACGTTGGCGGCCATATTTTATCCTGCCCATCGCCATCTGTGCAATAGCATTAGGATGGCTTTGTGCTATTGTCCATTGCCCGGCACACTTGACTGAAGGTCAACGCAAAGACAGAGTCCTTACAGGACGTGTGGTCAATCTGGAATTTACCGATTTCTCGATGCGCATGACCATCGATGTGCTCGATATCGACTTGCCGCAGTGCCGTGTATTGATTTCGACACGCGGCTGCGACTACACGATGCAAGCGGGAGACATTGTCGCATGGCAGGCAGCACTCGACGAGGTAGGCCACATGGGCAACCCTGAAGAAATGGACTATGCCAGTTTCCTGCTAGACAGTGAGGGAATCCGCTATCAACAGCACCTGCCAGTGGGACAAGTCAGACGTATCGGTCACTCCCCCACCCTCATCACACGCATGGCCAACGTCAGGCGCAACCTGCAACTGTCGGTTTTCAACTCGCGGTTATCACCCGCGACCCAACAGTTTATCTCGGCACTGCTATTGGGCAATAAAGGCATCATCGACAAATCGACCCGCCAGGAATTCTCGTCCGCCGGTGTTGCCCATGTGCTGGCGTTGAGCGGGTTGCATGTAGGCTTTATCGCCCTCATCATCTGGTGGCTGCTGTTTCCACTGGATTATCTGCACATGAAGAAGCTGCGTCTTGCCATCACGCTTGCTGCAATCATCCTTTTTGCGGTATTCACTGGACTGTCACCCAGTGTTGTACGTGCCACAGTGATGATCGGCGTGGTGTTCACATCACTCATTTTTTTCAGACGGTCGGTTTCACTCAACTCATTGTTTCTGGCAGCACTCATCATTCTCACATTTTCCCCATCGGCGTTGTACAGTGTTGGCTTTCAACTAAGTTTCATCACCGTGGGAGCAGTATTGGTGTTTGCCCGTCTGCCCGAAGCGATTACAAGCCGATACAACTGGGTCAACTACATCACGTCCACTGCCATCACTGCATCAGTAGCTATGCTGGCTACAGTGGCGTTGAGTGCCCACTATTTCCATACCGTCTCACTAATGTCGGTTATGTCGAACTTACTCATCTTACCCGTGCTGCCCGTGTTCATGGTGCTGGGTGCCATCTTCTTGCTGGTCACAGCGGCAGGTCTGCAATGCAATGTGCTTGACCAAATTCTTGACGGCATCTACCACTACATCCATTGGGTAACAAGAATGATCAACGCCACTCCAGGCTCACACCTGGGGAATGTGTATGTGAGCACCTTTGGCGTAGTCGCTTACTTTGTCATGCTGGCACTCCTTATCCTATGGATCTATCGCCGTGATTTCCGCTTCCTGCTAGCTGCCGGATGTGCAATCATCATCATGTTGGCGCACTCCTTATGGATTGACTACAGGACTCCCCGCCAGGGACTTGTGATATTCAACTCGTTCTCATCGACCCCAATCCTATATTTTGACAACGGCACGGGATACGTCTGGACGCCCGACGAAGAGGAACCTGACTCATCAACATTCGCCCGTTACTATGCCGGTTTTCTCTCTCGCCATAGCATTGATAAGTTACAGTTCATTGCCGATGGTGACTCCCTAAATCTTGACGGCAACATGATACATCCACCCTATGCCCTGCTGATGGGCAAGCGCATGCTGGCCATCGGTGGCGGCAAGTGGAAACAAGCCACAACCAATCACAGGCTCACACTTGACGACATCATCATCACCAAACGCTATCATGGAACAGTGGCAAAGCTCATGGAGTTATACCGTTTTGACCGCCTCATCCTCTCAGGTGCCATTCATGACAAGGAGCGCCTGAAAGTTGAGAGCGACAGCCTGGGATGTGTAATGCATGACCTTTCGGCACAAGGAGCAATCACAATTCCTTCCGATTGACAGGGTGCCTATGTGACAGAAGGACAAAAAAGCACAAAAAATGTTAGAGCTACGGTTAATTTTGGCTGAAACGGGAAAAAATGAGTAAGTTTGCACCCTCAAAACAACGTATTATCACTCATGAAGATTATTTCACGAATTGTTTTTGCCGCATTTGCGGCATTGTTGATGATTGCTTGTGGAAAAAGCAGTACAACCTATCAGTATAAAACCCAATACCTGCCCGTGCAACTTGTGGGCAGCGAGCGATGGAGCCTGCTCGATGTCACGAACGGTGAAGTGCTTGCCAAAGACGCCTTTGTCAACGCACCGTCGCCTGTTGTTGCAGGCATGTTCTATGTGATGAACGATGAAGGCACCTATGACTACTATGACGTGAGCAACCCGACCAAACCTGTTGCAGGACACTTTGGCAGCGCAACCGCCTTCAGCGACGACGGTGTGGCTGTATGCAGCCGTATCGGTGCTCCGCTGTGCGTAATTGACCGTAAGGGAAGTGTCGTTAGGGAATTGCCCAAAGAAGTTTCCCAATGCTCGATGTTCGCCCGTGGCATGGCCGTTTTCCAGACCGATAACGGTTTGTGGGGTTATATCAACGCCAGCGGCGATACCATCACGCCCGCCATCTACAACAGTGCCAATCTATTCCTGTATGACGACTATGCCATGGTCATCGATGCAAACCAGTCGCAGAATGACAGTGTCGTATCCTTCTCGGTCATCGACCATGACGGCAAGGTCATGTTTACTTCCAATTCCAATGAATACCAGCCAGTTCAGCCCTACTACATCAACGGCGTGCTGCTCGTGATGAAAGGTGACACTATCGTCTGCCTTGACAAGAACGGCAAGGAAGTTCCCAATCCCATCGCCGACCAAGAGAAAGTCGAAAAAGGTGGTTATGCCGATTACTCTCGTACCCCATCGGGTGACTATATCGTCATCAAGGACAAGAAAGCCGGCATGGTTGACAAGAATAATAAGGTGTTAGTCCCCATTGAGCATGATAACCTCATTGACATCAATGGTGAACGGCTGATTGCCATTGACGGTGACACTTATCACATCATTGACCGCAATGGCAAGCCCGTGGGCAACGTCAAGTTTGCCAATGCTCACATGAGCGAAGACAACCCTTACGCCACTCGTGGCTATCTCGATACCGACCTTGCTGCAGTATCGCTCATGACGATGTTTGACGAGACCAGCGCCTGTGGTGCCAACGCGTCAACGACATTAATGGACATGAACAACATGGTGGGCACCGATGCCCGCATGTATGTCGGCAACAACACGCTCATCTTGCCACAAGGACCTTATTTCATCCAGTACGTGTTTGATCGTGAGGTTGCATCGGCCAGTGCCGACAGTACAGCTGCAAGCTTCAACTATGACGCCCGCGTGAAATGCGTCATCATCTCGATGAACGTCAACCATTGTCCCCCCACGACCGAGGATGCCATCGTTAAGAAGGTTGAGAATCGCTTGGGCACCAAAGGCTTCGTGTATGCTAGGGACGGTATCTTCTGCAGCGACTACCTGACTGCATTGACGATGGGCTATGACAAGGGCATCATTGACCTGATTTACTACATGCACTTCAACGAATCGGTTCCTCAAGAAAAGAAGAAGCGTTAAGCGAATCTATGCGGAACATATCATGTTGAAATATTCAGCATTAGTATTTTTACCAGCAACTTAGAGATAATAATTTCACAACATACTATAACGATGTATTACGTACAAAAGACACTTGAAATCTCATCGGCCCACATGCTGTATCTCGACCACAACAGCAAGTGTGAGAACCTGCATGGCCACAACTGGATTGTGAACGTGTATTGTAAGGCCAAGGAACTTGACGACAACGGTATGGTAACAGATTTCACCATCATTAAGGAGATGGTGCACGGCAAACTTGACCATCGCAACCTGAACGAGGTCCTTGATTTCAACCCCACTGCCGAGAACATCGCTCGTTGGATCGTTGATACTGTGCCCAACTGCTACCGCGCCGATGTGCGTGAAAGCGCCAACAATCTGGCCATCTACATCAAGGACGAAGAGGAGTTATAAGTTAGAAGTTAGAAGTTAGAAGTTAGGAGTTAGGAGTTGGCATCCGCTGACAACGGACAACAAAACAGCTAGCGTTTAGAGTTTCAACTCTAATGTATAAAATAAACGAAATCTTCTATTCACTGCAGGGTGAGGGGTACTTCACCGGCACCGCTAGCGTGTTCATCAGGTTTAGCGGCTGTAACCTGCATTGCGCCTTCTGTGATACACGCCATGAGGAAGGAACGGTCATGTCGCTACAAGATATCGTCACCGAGGTGATGCGATTCCCCAGTGCTCCGCTCATCGTACTCACGGGTGGAGAGCCATCACTATGGATTGATGAAGAATTCGTCACCAGACTCAAAGCCATGACAGGCAAGCAGATTGCCATTGAAACCAACGGCACACGTCCCCTGCCCCCCAGTATTGACTGGGTGACATTATCCCCCAAGACAGGCATCGGTGACAGTGGCGATGTGCCAGTGGCACTCACCCGTTGCGACGAATTAAAAGTGGTTTACCTTGGCCAAGACCTGTCACAGTATGACTCTATCCAGACAACACGCCGCTTTCTGCAACCCTGCTGGACAGAAGATGAGTCCCAATGCCGCCACAACGTGCAGGCTACCGTCCAGACCGTACTGAATCATCCCCAGTGGCGCCTGTCCCTGCAAACCCACCGCATCATCGGAATCAAATAATGCTGTGTCATCATTGAAACTTCGCAGCAAGATTAGGACAAAAAATTAAGGGCCGGGGCACATTTGCCTCGGTCCTTAATTGTATCTCAAAGGGCGGATTCTTATGCCTCGTCCTTCTTGATGATGCGACGCTCCTTGATGCGAGCCTTCTTACCGGTGAGACCACGCAGGTAATACAGCTTAGCGCGACGCACCTTACCATGCTTGTTGATGGTGATGCTGTCGATAAACGGAGACTCGAGCGGGAAAATACGCTCAACGCCGATGTTGTCACTGATCTTGCGAACGGTGAAACGCTTCTTCTCACCCTCGCCAGTGATCTTAATCACCACACCACGGTACTGCTGGATACGCTCCTTGTTACCCTCCTTGATGCGGTATGCTACCGTGATTGTGTCACCAGGAAAGAATTCCGGGTGCTGCTTGTTTGTAGCAAATGCTTGTTCTGCAACTTTAATCAAGTCCATTGTTATGTCATTTAATGCGTTAATAATCACTTCGTAATATACACAAGCCACTCAATTTCTTGTCAGAGATTACGAAAAGCGGGGCAAAGGTAATACATTTTCCCGACACGGCAATAAGTTTCTTGATGATTTTTTATCCAGACCTTTCAATTTTTCATTTTTCCAGACTAAATGGTCTTTTTTGAACTCATATTGCTTCAACCGCTCGTTCATGCCTATGATTCAGTGGTCAATAACATATCAATGATTAGAGTTAGGTCTTTGATGCTTATGATTTCGTCACCATTCATGTCAGCACGCTTACTATTAAAGACATTCACATCCGACCCCAACAGGTAGTCAACAAGCAACGACACATCACGAATGGTCACCTGGTAGTCAAAGTTAAGGTCACCCATCGGATAAGGCATAAACACGTTTTCATCAAGGTAAGCGATATGGCGGTTCCACCAGTCGGTGAGGTACTCCAACTCAGCATCAAAATCCAGCACGCGCCCTCCTAAATCAGAACCGCGACTCCAACGGGTAATCTCACGTTGGTCAGCACCACAACGCTTCATCTCAGCAAAATAGGCGGCATACCGCGCTAGAATACTGTCAGGATTGAACATTGTATTGCGCAACTCCCAGTATCGCTCTGTTGCCAAGCCATGGAAAGTGGAATCAGTTTCCCACAAACGCCTGAACACAACATGGTCGCGCAAGTGATTGGTCCTGAAATCATCTTCCGGACCCACCTTGTAACTATGATAGTCAGTGCCAAGATTACTCCAAAACTGCCCTTGGGTACAGTCAAGGTCCCACACGGCGATTGTCAAGCGCTTGTCAGTTGCGACATCATAACAGGCGTAATACAAATTCTTGCCCACATTATCAGGGGCCTGAAGCAATAACGTGAACAGATAATAGTCACGAAAAACAGGAATATCAAAGTAATACTTGGCGCTATCGAGAAACTCCGTCCGCGGTGAATACATCGCAAAGTAAATCGCATCATGAAGCGTCTGGAAGTTAGTCGGTTTAACGTCATCGATATTGGGATATTTCACAAAAAACTGATCCCAATTCTTATTGTTAGGCGTCACCTCGGGAAGGCTGGAGTACAAGGTGGTAGCAGTTCTTGTCATCGGTTTCCACAAACCGCCATGGAACTCTCCATTCTCATAGTCATACTGCTTGAGCTTAAGCTGCTGGCGGTCCATGTGCTCATTCAAACAGTAGATGCCCATATACTCATCATTGAGAAATACCTCAACGAAATCTCCACGCACATAGCTGCGTGCTTTCTTGGGCTCAGTGGAGGCATAATAGGGCTGAGTGGCAAAATCGGCCCAAATATCCTTGCAAACACGATTACGAACGCGGGAAAAATCGATTTGTCCGGCATCCAATCGCCAATGGAAATCGCTGCGGAGCCCGAAGAAACTCATATTCTTTTTGGTCCAGTCCTCATTATAAAACTTGAGGTGGAAATTATGCTTTTTACGGCTTGGTGAAGCTGTCGAGCTTCCTGCCCAACGAACACGCGAATTGATGGTCTCCTGATAGGCAGAATCGGGATGGGTATAGACGACAGTGCCCTTATAGTATGGCACCTTGTAATATGACCCATAGATTTGTATGACAGGCCAGTAAGTGAATTGGATCTTGGCAGAAATCGTGTCAGAATCCGTCCTAGCCCATAGGTTATAAGTCGCACCCGGCTGAATGTTGCTGAATGTACAGCTATCGGTAACAGGGATACTATCAATGAAGCACTCGACCACCCCATCATCAAGGGTTACCGGAGTCGAATAATCGGAACCGAAGACAGACTGGGGAACAGTGATCAGCCATGTTCCAGTCAAGTTGTCAATCGCTGCCTTTTTTCCGTTAAATACTATTTGGGCATGTGTGTCGACACAGTTAACACATAAAAAAAAGCAAAAGAATAAGATCGTTTTTTTCATCATCTTAGCTTTAATATATAGGTATTATTGTAATCATCATAAAGGTTTCGTCACTCAAGATACTCCTTGATATAGAGTTCACAAGAGGCGACAAGCTGGTAATACCATTGCTGTCCGAAACGCTCGACAAGGGGCTCTTTCAGGAACTGATAGAGACGGATTTTCTCTCGACGTCCCAAGACCTCGGCGCATTTGCAGATTTTCCAGCGGTCAAAATTCACAGCCTCATAACCCGGAAACTTCTTGATGCGCACAGGATAGAGGTAACAAGAGATGGGCTTGCGCCACTTGATGCGTCCCTCCCGGTAAGCCTTCTCAATCGCGCACAGGCACATTCCCCCGCGCTCATAGGTCGTGAAGACACAATTGGCGCCACCCACGAGCTGGGTCACCAGTTCGCCCTCGACATCCACATAGGCCACCCCATGCTCATTGATCTGCTGTTGGGCTTGGGGCAGCAAGTCGTTCCAAATCTCGGGAAGGATCTCCTTGAGTTGCTGGTATTCCTGTTCGGTAAGCGGCGCGCCGGAGTCACCCTCGATGCAGCATGCTCCCAAACAGGTCTCCAGGTCACAGCAAAAGAAGCGCTCAACCAGATCCAGGCTAACCAGTGTTCCGTCAATATCAAACATGCTCTTTAGGCTTTAGGTGTTAGGCGTTAGGTTTTAGGAGCTCTCATTCTTTCTCGACGAGGGCCGAAAGGGCGTGCTCTAAGTCGGTGCTCGTCAGGTTCAGGTGCAATTCTCCGCGATGGGCATAAGAGATGCGTCCCGTTTCCTCGCTCACCACGATGGCGATGGCATCGGTCGCCTGGGCAATACCCTTAGCCGAACGGTGGCGCAGGCCCAAGTAGCGCGGAATGTTAGTATCATGGGAGACGGGCAAGATGCAACCGGCACTCATTATCTTGCTGCCCGCGATAATCAGGGCTCCGTCATGCAAGGGACTGTTCTTGAAGAAGATGTTCTCAATCAAGCGCGAATTGATGTCAGCGTTGATGACATCACCAGTGCGCTCATAATCGGTGAGTGGGATAGTCTGCTGGATGACGATGAGCGCGCCAGTCTTGGTCTTGGACATGTTCATGCAGGCATACACCACCGGCAAAATCCATTTCTTGGCATCATCGATCTCGGCTTTGCTTTTAAACAGTTTCTCAAAGATCTTCAGACCTCGTCTCGATCCCAACTCGGTAAGGAAGCGCTTGATTTCGTCCTGGAATAGAATCACAAGGATAAAGAGACCGATGTCGATGAACTTATCCATGATGGTGCCGATGAGGCGCATGTCCATAATTTTGTACATCACGACCCATGCGACGACAAAAGCCAGCACGCCCACAAAGATGTCGAGCGAACCAGAATCCTTCATCGTCCTGTACAGGTAGAACAATAGTGTTGCCACCAGCACAATATCAATCAAGTCCTTGAAACTAAAAAGGGTGAATAGTGAACTTCCCATATCTTGTCATTATTTATTTCTTGTTATTATCGCAATGGCGCATCATCGAGAGGAGTTTCACCGCCTCGACAGCAGCTCGCACGTCGTGCACACGCAAGATGTGGGCCCCGCGCTCGAGGGCAAGCGTATTGACGATTGTCGTGCCATTCAAGGCCTCATCGGCGGTACAGTCCAGAGGTGTATATATCATTCGCTTGCGTGAGACGCCTACCAGTAACGGTGCATTGAGCGCGTGAAACGCCTCCAAGCCGTTTAGCAGCTCAAAGTTCTGCTCCACTGTCTTGGCAAAGCCAAAGCCCGGGTCAGCTATAACATCGGCCACACCTAGTTGACGCAACTCGTCGATGCGGCGTGCCATCCACTCCAGCACGTCGGCCGTGACATTATCATAATCAGTCAATGACGACATCGTGTCGGGCGTGCCTCGCATGTGCATCAACACATAGGGGACATGCAGTCGCGCCACCGTGGCAAACATATTATCGTCGAGCGTGCCTCCCGAAATGTCGTTAATCATCTCCACACCCCATTCTTCCACACAACGGCGTGCAACGTCAGCACGGTAAGTATCCACCGAGAGAATGATATCGGGAGCCTCACGACGAATAATCCTTAAAGCCCACTGCAAACGCTCCATCTCACCATGAGCATCAACCGATTGACTACCCGGCCGAGTGGAGCAAGCACCGATATCCAGCACGTCAGCACCTTCGGCAATCAACCGATGCACACGCTCGACAAGCGTCAGCTCATCGGTAGCACGGCTACCACTATAAAAAGAGTCGGGCGTAACGTTGACGATACCCATGACCCACGGGCGGTCAATCTCGACCAGCCGCCCGTGCAGATTTAAGCTGTATGGCTTAAAAGGAGACATCATCACGTGGTTTTTATTTTAATTTGCAAAGTTACGAAACATTTCCGAAAAATGGAGTACCTTTGCAGATGAATATGCGAAGGTAAGTTGCGCCTCTACTTAAAAATTATTCTGCGATCCACTTGCACGACCTTCGCGACTGAAAAAATAAGCGATATGGCAATTATGGCACAAGGTAACGCATCAGGGCAAGCGCCGATAGGGGTGTTTGACTCAGGATTCGGGGGACTGACCATCCTGCGGGACATCCGTCGGGTGCTGCCTCAATATGACTACCTGTTCATCGGCGACAACGCTCGGGCGCCTTATGGCACGCGGTCGCGGGAGCTGGTATATGAATTCACGCTACAAGCCGTGAAACACCTGTTTGCCCAGGGATGCCATCTGATCATCTTAGCATGCAACACAGCATCGGCCGAGGCATTGCGCACCATCCAGCAAAATGACCTCCCCACCCTTGCCCCTGAGCGTCGAGTCTTGGGTGTCGTGCGCCCCACCGTCGAGAAGGTGGGTGAGCTGACCCGCACAGGCCATATCGGGGTCTTTGGCACTCCAGGCACCATCGCCAGCCGCAGCTATAACATCGAGATTGAGGGAATGTACCAAAACTGCAAGGTTCATGGGCATGCATGCCCCATGTGGGTGCCGCTGGTCGAGAACCGCGAGAGCGGAGGTGACGGCGCGGACTACTTTGTGAAAAAAGACATTGACGCGCTATTAGGCGAGTGCCCCGACATCGACACGGTGATTTTGGGCTGTACCCACTATCCGTTGCTTATCGACAAGATCAACAAGTACAAACCCGACGGTGTGAACATCATCCAGCAGGGTCCCATTGTGGCCGAGAGCCTTGCCGACTACCTGCAACGCCATCCCGAGATTGAGCGCCATTGCAGCCAGGGTGGCACCTGCCGCTATTACACCACCGAGGATCCCGAGCATTTTTCCCCATTGGCCAGCGTGTTTGTCAATGAGCCAGTTGATGCCCATCGGGTTATCCTGTAAATCCCATACATCACAAAAAATAATGGGGACAACAATTTTAGTTTGTTATCCCCATTTTATTTTGATTGTCCTTATTCAATCATCGCTTATAAGTGCGCATCTGGAATGAGCGCAAGGTGTAGAGTTTATCGCCGTCCGAGAAACCGATTGAGAAGTCTGCAGTGCCGTTTTTCAGTTTCTTTGTCGCAATTATCTCGCTCTGGTAGCGCACGGCCTTACCCGGAGCCAGTTCCTTCACGATAGCAGTGGGCGACAGGAATATCTCCTTGGTTCCAGTGACCGTGATGACGGGAGCGATGTCATAAACATAGTCCCTGCCGGTGTTGCGAATGATGAAGACAAGCTTAGCGTGCTCGTCGGCGTCAAGGGCGCGGTTATTGTTCTCGTCAACGAAGCGCAAATCAGCGATTTCGATGCTGGCAAAGGGGCTGTAAGCGTTGTTCTCACGATAATCGTCATCATCGTAGTCATAATAGTAGTCCGATGAGCGGTAGTTGCCATCGTCAGTATTGGGGGCGGTCGCAGCAGCACCGATGATGCCGCCTATAGCCATGCCAAACACAGTGCCCATATCGCTGCCACGAGGTCCATCAGCAATGCCGCCAATGGCCGAACCAAACATACCGCCGATAGAGGCGCCAGTAGCCGCGCCATAGAACTGATTCATCGATTGGCAACTGGACAACAGCAACGCTGTTGCCGTCAAAGCCACAAAAACAGTCTTTTTCATTGTCATTCAAATAATAGAGTTTTGATATCGCTTAATAGATGTGCAGCAATAATCGTGCCAAATGAAATCAACTAAACAGCTATCGTTCTCAACGATAACACTTAAATGGTGAACTATTTCTGAAAATCGGTGGGAAGAAAAGTGACAAGAGCGGTCTCTTCACTCTCCTTGGGACGAAAGTTGACAATGATGCGGCAATCGTTCTCAACCATGAGGTTAACTAAATGCTTCCATTGTACGCCAAAACTATCGAGCTGCTTGATCCACATTTGTTTCACATTATCGGAATTCCGGGTCAACGTGTTGAGTACCATCGACAAACTAGCGGGCACCCCAATATCGACCAGGGAATAATTGTTGCCGACCATTGTGATGGAATTAATCCCCCAGTCACCACTATAGGATATCGGACAAGAGGCATTGAGTGCCTCAACACTGTCAACGAGATTCGCATGAGAGGTAACCTCCTGGGCATCCACCGTCATCGTTGACAACCAGGCGACAATCAATAAGAAGAGCAACTTGAATCTATACATTGTCCTCATTACTGTTAATAGTGAACTAACCTTGGGGCATATGAACCCTTGAATCACATCGGTTACATCACTCGGCAGCAGCATCCTCGGCATCGAGGCTGTCAATCACGCCGGCAATCATGCCGTCAACGATGGAGCTGCGATAGCCTAAAGCCATGGCGTAAATCTTGCAGATAGCCAGCTCCTGCTCTTCAAGATCACCATCCACCATCATCAGAGCGACCATGTCGCGCAGGTAAGCGAGCTTGGTGTCCTCATCGTCGGGCAGATTGATATTTACACTATCAGGATCCTCAATCACCTTGGTCAAGTCATCGGGTGAAATGTTTTCGCGCGAAGCGACTGCAATTATCACGGCCAATTCCGAGTCGGTGAGTTTACCGTCGGCCATAGCGAGCATCACGAGGTTTTTAAGCTGACCTAGCCTCTGTCTATCCTGTGAGTTGTTGGTTTTCTCTTTCTTTTCCATTTTCTATTATATTAGTGATTAATGATTTATCGTTTCTTGTGGCCACCTCTTCCCTGTCCTATCGTACGGCCGATACTCCTGATTTTCAGCCCGATGCAACTACGGCAATGGGCAGGAGTATCGTTGACGCAGATTTTGCCGGGATAAAGCTCATACAGGCGGCGGTATTCGCCCTCGGTGACATTTGGCATCACCACGTTGGCACCCGCCTGCAAGGCCATGATGCGACCTTGGGGATGCAGGCTTTCCATCGCGGTGGTGGCGGGAATGTTGATGTCGGGCATGAGCAGGCGCATGACCGCCATTGTGCGCAAGGCCTGTTCCAACGTGCCGCCACTCTCGTTTGCAAGTGGGGTTTCGGGATGAGGAATAAAAGGCCCTATGCCAGCCATATCGATGCAGATATCCTTGAGATACAACAAGTCGTCGGCAATGGACTCAACCGTCTGACCCGGCAGGCCCACCATGATGCCAGAACCGAGTTCGTAGCCCAGTTCCCTGATCATCAGCAGGCACTCATGGCGATGTTCCCAACTCATGCCCGGGTTAAGGCGGTGATAAAGGTCGCGGTCGGTGGTCTCGATGCGTATCAGGTAACGGTCAGCGCCAGCATCCCGAAAGGCTTTATAATCCTCATAATCGCGCTCGCCCACGCTAAGCGTCAATGCGACATCGAGCCGCTTGATTTGATCGATAATGCGGCACATGCGCGCTTGGTCAAAATGAAGGTCCTCACCCGACTGGAGCACGATGGTCTGAAAGCCGAGGGCAGCGGCGCGCTTGGCGGTCTCGACCAGTTCTTCTTCGGTCATGCGGTAGCGCTGCACCTGCCTGTTGCCGCGACGGATGCCGCAGTACAGGCAGTCGTTGCGACAGATGTTGGAAAACTCGATAAGCCCTCTCAAGTGAACATCATCGCCCACGGCTTCACGACGCACTTCATCGGCCCGCCGATATAATTCATCGGCTGGCGTTACGGTTAGCAGTTCGATAATGCTTGACCTGTCCAGTGTGTCGTTGGTCATGCTCAAGGGTGATTATTTTTGGGCAAAGATAATGATAATTCGTGAAGAACATGTAATTTTGCCACCACAAAACAGAAATCATAATGAAAACCATACAAGAAATCAAAGACATGCTCTCCCGCAGCGAGGGAGAGGAAGCACTCAACGCCACCAACGAGATTATCGAGGGCAAGAGCGCCAATAGAGAAACCATGGCTATGGCCTATTACCTACGCGGCAACGCTTACCGCCAAAACGGCAATGTACGTATGGCACTGAACAGTTATCTGGAATCGATGGATCTTGACCCCGATGGCCCCGCTGCCGAGGCCTACCGCCACATCCAGGAACTACTTGATTTCTACAACAAGGATTACTACAATCCTTGACAAGAAGCTAGAGCTTTCCACACCCTTTATCCAAGTTTTCATCTAAAAGGACTATAGAGACTATTATAATTCCAGCTGGAATTATAACCGCCCTACGGGCGGGAAATTAAAACAAATTTTGTATAAAATTTTTATATAATTTATTTGATAATTTGTATGAATTTCCCGTGCGTAGCACGGTTAAACATTGCTCGTTGAATTATGACACAGCCACATGCATCAGATGGCTAGTTTATATAAAACCTGATAATATTCGTTGAGCTCACGTTATCTCAGATACTCTTTATACTAAAAATACGGTGGTACCCCTTGGGGCACCACCGATTATCGTATTATGCACAGCATGTATTAATCCTGGGCAATGCGCACGGCACGCACCGGGAAACCGCAATTGCGCTCAGCTGTGTTCCACGTCAGTCCAGCATCGGTCAGGTAAATCTTATATGCACCAGTCGGGAAGGAAACGGTCTCATTAACGACATGGAGCGAGCGTGACCAATAGTTGCCAGCCTCACCCAAATGGTACATACTCGTTCCCATACGCTCACCAACTGCAGGCAAGAACATCGTGTTCCCGTTGGGACCTGTAATCAATTGACCGTTCACGCCGTTCAACTGAGTCCACTCCCATGTGCAATTTTCAATCAATTCATCGATTTCTGCCTTGGACGGCATACGCCACTCTGAGCCCATGTTAACATAGGCGGCATCGTCTTCAGGATCCAACTCAATCTTGTTGTCAACGGGACCATAATTACTCTTGGTGTTGTACTTGGTAATACGCTTTTGACCATCCTCTACAGACAACCACGCAGTGTTGTCCCACACATAGTTGGCCTTAGGCGCGGTTTCACCCCAGGCGAAGAAGTCACCTAATCCCTCGGGGTTAGTGGCTCCCACGTTATGGGTCGCCCACAGTATGCCACTAGGCAAGCCCAGATCAACGTAATCCACAGCGGGAATGGGATCGGGCCATTCGTTCGTCAGCAGATAGTCGATCAAGGTGGTCACGTCGGCGATGGTCACGCCGCCATCCTGGTTCACGTCGCCACGCTCATAATCACTGGTTGGCACATCTTCAGAAACATAAACAGGACGCACCGAACAACCTTGGTTACGCGAGCCGGATGATCTTTGCTTCATTGTCTTGCTAAAGTATAGTTTGAATGCATTCATAGGATTGACGGAGGTTCCTGAGGCAAAGAGATTGCGCGACCAGTAGTTACCATTCGAGCCTAAGCTGCTGGTGTTAGTTCCCGAGCGCTGGCCTGCTGCAGGCATCAAGATGTAGTTACCGTTAGGACCGGTGATCTTTCGACAGTTCACACCGTTCACCTCTACCCATTCCCAAGTGCATTGATTAGAAATCAATTCACTAATTTGTGCTTCGGTCGGAATACGCCACTCGGGTCCCCAGTTGACATAGGCGGCATCGTCTTCAGGATCCAACTCGGTTTTGTTATCAATCGCACCATATTGGTCGCTGGTGTTGTACTTACTGAAGCGAAGAGAGCTACCCTCATAATACACCCATGCGGTAGTTGCCCACGTATAGGTCTCCTTGTTGGGAACAACCTCGCCCCAAGCAAAGTAGTCGCCATATTCCTCGGGCGCATTGGCGCCCACGTTGCATGTTGCCCACAGGGTACCGCTAGACAAGCCTAAATCAACGAACTCATGAGTGGATACAGATGAACCAGGCCATTCATCAGTCAGCAGATAGTCGATCAAGGTGGTCACGTCGGCGATGGACACGTCACCGCTCTGATTTACGTCGCCACGCTCAAACCTATTGTTGGCGATCATGGGTAATGCCATAGCCAGCACAAGCATCAAAATAGATAATTTTTTCATAAAGATTACGCCATGGGTTCTTTCTCATAAACTTCAGATCCATCCAGGGAGCAGAACCCAATTAACTCTCCGGTATGGCTCACTTATTGATTAATTCTTATTCTCCTCTAGGTCATTATAGGCATCCGCGATTGTGATGAATGTTTGGTTCACGAGCCCCTATAATTAAAATTTGGTCGCAAAGATAATACTATTTTTGTGAATTATTCACGTTTTTCATCAATAAACTACCGCTTGCCAGCCCAAATTTGATTCAAATGTGGTTCGACAAGCGGCGAAAGGCGTTTTTTCTTGATTCGGAAAGGGAATTCTTACCCTGGAGAGGACTTCACTGAATCATATTTATTAATTCTTATCTTCTTCCAGGTCATCGTAGGTTTGGTACAAGAAGTCGTTATATGGGAAGCGGGCGGTGTGGACAGCCTTGGCTTTAGCGTAAAGCAATTTCTTTAGGCCATCTATGTTCTGCTGATGTTTAGCGCTGATAAACACACAATTATCACCCATGCGCGACATCCAGGTCTCCTGCAGTTCCTCGAGGGGGATGTTCTCGCGCTGACGCGGCGTGAGGTCATCCTCATCCTTGGGCGTATAAGTGAACTGGTCAATCTTGTTGAATACCATGATCATATCTTTGTCGCCAGCGTCACACACCTCCTGTAAGGTGCGGTTAACCACCTCGATCTGTTCCTCGAACTGGGGATGCGAGATGTCAACAACGTGGACAAGAATGTCGCTGTCGCGCACCTCGTCCAGGGTGCTCTTGAACGACTCCACCAGATGGGTGGGCAACTTGCGAATGAAGCCTACGGTATCAGTCAAGAGGAATGGCAGGTTCTCAATGACGACCTTGCGCACGGTGGTGTCGAGCGTAGCGAACAGCTTGTTCTCGGCAAACACCTCACTCTTGCTCAGCACGTTCATCAAAGTGGACTTACCCACATTGGTATAGCCGACAAGGGCGATGCGGGTGAGTTTGCCACGGTTCTTGCGCTGGGTCGTTTTTTGCTTGTCAAGCTGTTCAAGTTTCTGCTTGAGCAAGGCAATTTTGGTCTTGACAATTCGGCGGTCGGTCTCAATCTGGGTCTCACCAGGTCCGCGCATACCGATACCGCCTCGCTGGCGCTCAAGGTGGGTCCACATGCCCGTCAAGCGCGGCAGCAAGTACTGGTACTGCGCCAGCTCGACCTGCATCTTGGCACTAGCTGTTTGGGCCCGCTTGGCGAAGATATCGAGGATGAGACTCGTGCGGTCCAGCGTTTTAACCTTGACGGCTTTCTCGATAAAGGCAATCTGCTTGGGTGTTAGGTCATCATCAAAGATGACTAGACTGATGTCATTTTCCTCGACATAAGCCACTATCTCCTCAAGTTTACCCTTACCGACGTAGGACGTACTGTTGGGGCCGTCGCACCGTTGCAGGAAGGTATGCACGGTGACAGCACCAGCCGTCTCGGCAAGGAATTCGAGCTCGTCGAGATACTCTCGTGCCTTGGCTTCGCCCTGTTGGGGTGTAATCAAGCCCACCAGGATGGCGCGTTCCTCTTGTATGTCTATGTCATTTATACGTTTACTATCGTCAATCAGTCCCATAAAGTCACATTTTATATTAGTTGGTGCAAAATTACTAAAAATCTGCGGTTTTTGAATAAATTAGGCTACGTCTCAACATAAAAAAGAATGAATTCTTTTTGTTCTTTATTCGACTTGCACTAATTTTTTTTAATTTTGTCACCACAAAATGTGTGCAAGCCGAACGCAATGAGAGTGCACTCTCAATCGCTGAGACGCAGCCAAATTTACCCAAATGTGATAAACCAACTTCAACGCTATCGATATATGAAACAGACTATCTTACTCATAGCCCTGTGGAGCACATTGCTGCTCCAAGCCACCACAACCGATTATACCCAATATGTCAATCCGTTTATCGGTACGCAGACCGATTCCACCGGCGCCTTGAGCGGCAGCACATTCCCCGGAGCCACGATGCCACAGGGAATGGTGCAGGTGAGTCCCGACACCGAACAGATGGTGACCTGGGATCCCTGCTCAGGCTATGACTACAACCGTGACAGCATCTATGCCATCTCCCACACCCACTTGAGCGGCACGGGCTGTACTGACCTGTTTGACATCTCGCTCATGCCAGTGACCTGGGATGTGACTCCAGAGTATCTGGCGGCAGGCAACTTCGGGCAGACTTTTTCACACGAGCAAGAAGCGGCATGTCCGGGATACTATATGGTTGTACTTCGCGAAAGCGGAGTAAAAGCCGAGCTCAGCGCTACTACCCGTACTGGCATCCACCGCTATACTTTCCCCCAAGGGAAGCCGCAACAGGTCATTCTTGACCTCGACCATTCCACCTTCCGCGGCCAGGCCTATTATAGCGGGCGCCGCAGTTATGACATCATCCAAGCCCAGCTCCGCCTTGTCGATGACCACACGGTGGAAGGTTACCGCGTCATCACCGGCTGGGCCAAGCTGCGCAAAGTCTATTTCCGCGCCGAGTTTTCCCGTCCCATCACAGGGCACCTGCTCATGGATGGCACGCGCACAGTGGGCGATGCTACGGTAATCAATGGACGCACGCTACGCTGCGCCTTGTCGTTTGACACTGCAGGTGATAGTCGATTGACGGTCAAGGTCGCCCTCTCGGCGGTCGATATCGACGGAGCACGTCGAAACCTCGCCGCCGAGGCACCAGGCTGGGATTTTGACCTATATGTCCGTCAAGCCCACGATGAGTGGCAGCGGCAGCTGTCATGCATCGATATTGACGGCACAGATGAGCAAAAGCAGATCTTCTACACCGGACTCTACCACGTGTTGTTGCAGCCCAACACCATGAGCGATGTCGACGGCCGATACATGGACACCAACTACGAGATACGCCAGATGCCCAAGGGTCAGAGTTACCACTCTACATTCTCGCTGTGGGACACCTTCCGCGCCGCTCACCCGCTTTACCTCTTGCTCAAACCCGACCTGGCGGCACAGTTTGTGAACGACATGGTGCGCCATCACGACACCTATGGCTATCTGCCCATCTGGGACCTGTGGGGACAAGAGAACTACTGCATGATAGGCAATCATGCCATCCCTGTCATCGCCGATGCCATTCTCGCTGACCTACCCGGCATCGATGTTGAAAAAGCCTATCGAGCGATGGTCGAGAGCAGCACAAGGCCGCACACCAATTCGCCGTTTGACCTATGGGAAAAACTGGGCTACATGCCCTGCAACAGGCAAGGGTCTTCGGTTTCTATCACACTGGAGCAGGCATTTGATGACTGGTGCGTCGCTGCCGTAGCCGCGCGTCTGGGACACGAAGACGACTATCATCACTTTGCCCAGAGGGCGACTAACTACAAAAACCTGTATGATGAAAAAACAGGGTTCTTCAGAGCACGTGACGACAACGGACTATGGGCAGAGCCATTTGACCCGCTTAGCTATGAGGACAACAGCTTTATTGAGGGAAACGCCTGGCAATACCTGTGGTTTGTGCCTCATGCACCCGAGCAATTCATTGAGCTTATGGGTGGTAAGAAAGCATTTCTGAAAAAGTTAGATGAGAATTTCAGCCTCACTTCCGTCAACCGTGAGACAAACGGCAATGCCTCGGCGTTTATCGGCCAGTATGCCCACGGCAACGAACCCAGCCATCACACCGTCTATTTCTACAACTTCGCCGGTCGCCCTTGGCGCACTCAAGAACTGGTCAACCAAGTGCGCTCCGAATTCTATAATGCCACTCCAGCAGGCTATGCTGGCAACGATGACTGCGGACAGATGTCAGCGTGGTACATTTTCTCGGCATTAGGCTTCTATCCCTTCAATGCGGGCGCTGCCGAATATGTCACCGGCACACCGCTGTTCCAGCGTGCTACTCTGCACTTGGCTGGCGGCAAGGATTTTACCATCACCCGCAAGGGCGACAAGGGCATATACGTCAAGGAAATCCGCCTCAACGGCAAGCGGATACAGGGTTTCAAACTCAAGCATCAAGACATCATGGCTGGTGGAACGCTGGAATTTGTCATGAGTGAGAGGCGCCCCTAGGCCTTCGTATTCCTTAGTTTTATACCGTGGGCAGGGAGATACCGTTAAGCTGGCGGTAAAGGTTCAAGGCATACACATCGGTCATGGCGCTGATGTGGTCCAGCACGGCTTGCACCTGCTCAAAAAGCGTGGGGGCATGGACGTCATACTGCTGCGGGAACTTGTTGAGCAACAGCTGGGAATAGTTGCGTTCGGGATGCATGACAGCCTCCATGAGTTTATCCAACAGCAGGTTGATGATGCGGTTACCCGCCAAATCCACATCCACCACATAACCAGCCCGGTAAAGACGCTCCTGGGCCAACTTACTGCACGCCCGATAGGCCTCTGCGGGCAAGGGATCGATGCAGTCGATCAAACTGCCCTCAAAGCGTCCCTCCATGATTTCGTCCTCGTGGCTGGCAAACGTTGCGGCACACTGCTGTACCAGCAAACCCACGGCACAGGAACGCAGGTAGGCTATTTTCTCGTTTGGATCTGCCACCTGGTCCATGTGACTGCGGATACTTGCTTGACGCTCAGCGGTAAAGAATCCCATGAGCAGATTGATGGTCTCCTCGATGTCAATGATGCGCAGCTTATGGCCATCCTCAATGTCCATGATCTGGTAGCAGATGTCATCGGCGGCCTCGACGATGTAGACGAGCGGATGGCGGCAGTAGCGGTCCTCTTCCAGCTTGATCAGCCCTAACTCGTCGGCAATGCGAATAAACACATCTTTCTCGGTAGTGAAAAAGCCGAATTTGCCTTTCTTGCCAGCGTACATCGACGAATAAGGATACTTGACGATGGATGCCAAGGTGCTGTAAGTCATCGCGAAACCGCCAGGACGGCGGCCCTTGAACTGATGAACCAAGGTGCGGAACGAGTTGGCGTTGCCCTCAAAGTGGATGAGGTCATTCCACTGCTCGACCGTGAACTTTTCCTTGAATTCCAGTCCCTTACCCTCGCTGAAATAGGCACCGATGGTCTTCTCGCCCGAATGGCCGAATGGCGGATTGCCCAGGTCGTGTGCCAGACAGGCGGCAGCAACGATTTCGCCGATGTCACGCAATTTGTCGGCCCAAGGCTCACCCTCGTAGCGCGGCATGAGGCGGATGACCACCTCGCGTGCCATCGACTTGCCCACGCTCGATACTTCCAGGCTATGAGTCAGTCGGTTGTGCACAAAGATACTGTCAGGCAGCGGGAAGACCTGCGTCTTGTTCTGCAAGCGACGGAAAGGCGACGAGAACACCAGGCGGTCATAGTCGCGTTCAAAGTCGCTCCTGACTCCCCCACCCTTATCATCGTGGTAATGTTCCAGTCCCAGTCGTTTGTCCGAAATCAATCGGTCCCAATCCATGCGTTGTTGTGACATTTCGTTTCCAAATTTTGCACAAAAGTAGCAACAATCCCATTAATTATCAAAAAGTGATTATCGAAAAATGATAATCACTTTATAATTATGCCCAAAAATGCAAAGTAAATCTATTTTTCCAGTTGCTCGGCCACCCAGATGACCTACTCGTCGATGTTGTCGGTCAAGCGGGCGGGCAGTGGCAGGTCGATGAGATTTTTTATTGACATTCCTAAACATTGACATTTAAAAAAGGTTTCAAATGACGGTTGTAATTGTTTTTGATGTATTTTTGCAGTTTGTAACCAATCCCATGATTTATGGACAAGATAAACGTGAAGATCGTGAACAAGGGGCCGCATGAGGTGCCGCAGTACGGGACAGCGCTGAGCGCGGGGATGGACCTGCGGGCGTGGCTCGAGGAGCCGCTGACGTTGCAACCATTGCAACGGGCACTGGTGCACACGGGCATCTATATCGCTCTGCCCGAGGGATATGAGTGCCAAATCAGGCCCCGTAGCGGCTTGGCCTTGAAACGCGGCTTGACCGTATTGAACACCCCTGGGACCATCGATGCGGATTACCGCGGTGAGGTCGGGGTCATCCTCGTGAACCTGAGCAACGAGCCTCAAACCATCGAGAACGGTGAGCGTATCTGCCAGATGGTGGTCGCCCGTCACAGCACAGTAGAATGGACCATCGTTGATGACCTTGACAAGACCGAGCGCGGCGCAGGAGGATTCGGACACACGGGGACGAAGTGAATCAAATTCTCGGTTGAGAATTTGATGATTAGAGATTAGAAATTAATGAACTTTTCATCATTGACAACCATAACGATGAAACGACATATAGTAATATTGACCATAGCGTTGATGGCTCTGACAGCCGTTGCTGGCAAGAATGAACCGGCAAAAAAGGCCGTCAGCCTAGCCGACCGGCGCAAGGCCGAATACATCTTCTTGCAAGCACAGAACGAGAAGATGAAGGGCAATTATGACGCCTTCTATGAGCTCATGGCTCATGCCCACGAGATTGACCCCGATAACAGCGCCATCTCGTTCTACATGGGCATGTGCCTGGTAAGGATGAACAATACAACCAAGGAACGGTGCGAGCGCGGACTGGCGCTGATGAAAGAGCACTTTGAGTCTCAACCCGAGGATCTGTATGAGACGACATTCTACAGCGATGCCAACATGCAGCTGGGCCATCCCGAGGAGGCCCTGCGCGCCATCAAACTACTCAACGAGCACAACCCCAACCGATTGGAGCTGCAAGTGCGCCTTGCCGAGGCCTATTCGCGCTCGGGCGACTATACTCAGAGCAACGCCACCTATGACAGCATAGCTGCTATCTTTGGCGACGCTATCCAACTCACCGCCGGCAAAATCAACAACTACCAAGCCATGCAGGACAGCGCCGGCGCACTCAACGAAATGAGGCAACTGCTTTACAAAGCCCCCCAAAACGCCGATTACAACATCACCTTGAGCAATCTGTTCCAGCATTACGGAAACAGCGACAGCGCATTCTATTATTTGGATCGTGCCCAGGAATATGAGCCCGACAACGGCTACATCTACCTCGTACGGGCTGATTATTACAACCAGTTAGGCGATAGCGTAGGCTACGAGCAGCAAATCTATAATGCCCTCACTGCCGAGCAGCTTGACGTGGACTCCAAACTGGGCGTACTGCTGAGTTTCATACGCGAACGACTCGCCCAGGAGGACACCACCCAACGCATCAACGACCTATTCACCGTCCTTATCAAGCAACATCCCCACGAGGCAAACATCCACCAGTTGTACAGTGAATACCTGTACGCCAAAGAAGACATCAAGGGCGCCATCGAGCAACTGGGCTACAGCCTTGACGTGAATCCCACCGATGCCAGCGGGTGGCGCAATATGGTCATTCTCAACATGATGGACGACAATTATGCCGACGCGGTCAAAGCCTCGGAGAAAGCCCTTGAATACAATCCCGGCAACCTTGACCTGATGGGTTATGTCGCGGGGTGCTACCACCAGATGAAAGAATTTGACAAAGCGATAGAAACCTACGTCAATACGCTTGCCATGACTGACTCCACCGATGTCGAGAAGCAGTCAGAGCTCTATTGCGGCATGGGAGACACCTATAGCGAGATGAACGACACGGTAAAGGCCGTCGAGTGTTATGAGAAAGCGCTTGAGTTGGACGCGCTCAACTCGGGAGCGCTCAACAACTACGCCTACTACCTCGCCCAGCGTGCCCAAAATCTGGATCGTGCCGAGCGGATGGCTGCCCTTGCGGTAAAAGAAGATCCTGAAAACGCTAACTTCATCGATACCTACGCCTGGGTTTATTTTGCCAAGAAAGACTACAACATGGCGCTTCTTTACATCAAGAGCGCGATGGAAAAAGGTGAAAACGAGCATTTCCTTGAGCATTACGGCGACATCCTGTGGTTCACCGGTGACCAGGACGGCGCCGTCGAGCAATGGACCAAGGCCCTTGAGCAGGATTCAGAGAACGAATTATTACAACGCAAAGTAAAAGACAAGACTTACTATGAATGATGACATTCATGGTAGGTTAAAGGTTAGAGGTTAACGGTTAAAGAGATTTTGAGATTATTTCTTAATTAAATGATTATGAAGAAAATAAATATTGCGATACTAATTATACTTGTAGCATCGATGACCGCTTGTGGCACATTCAAGAAGGCCAATACCAATCAACCCGTCATCAACCCGACAGGTCAAGGCCAATCGACACAAGGCGAAAGCCATGACGACCCGTTTGCTGCGATAGTCTCAACTTTGGGCGAATGGCAGACCTTGCAGACCGGTGGCAACATCTCGCTGAAGGGCGGCAATAACTTCTCCTCGTCGATCCAGGTGCGCATGATTCGTGACAAGGCTATTTTCATCTCACTCAGGCCGATGCTCGGTATTGAGGTGGGCAGGCTGCTCATAACCGCCGACAGCCTTTACGCTGTAGATAAGGTACACAAGCGCTACATTGCCGAGAAAGTGTCGATTCTCACCGCGGGCATCCCCGTGACCGTGAGCGATGTTCAGGACATTTTCCTGGGTAGGCCGTTCATTATCGGCAAGGGCACCATTAGCGAGGGAAACAAGTCCCAAGTGACCGTTTCACGCGAGGGCAGCAACATCCTGCTTACCCCTAACGAGAAATATAAGGGTTACGGCTACTCTTTCACCTTCGACAAGTCTAACCGCATCACCTCGCTAGACATCATTCCATCGGGCAGTACCACCCCTGCCTACCAAGTCAAATTCAGCGGCGTGAAGTCCACCCCTGCGGGCAATATCGCCCACGATATCAACGTGGATGCCACTGTCGATAAAAAGAAAATGGCTTTCTCGTTGAATTATAAGAACATCGAGTGGAACAAACAGGTGAATATTGACCGCAGCATCCCCAACAGTTACAAGCGCATGGATGCCGCCAGCCTGTTCTCCTTGTTCTAACCGCAGGTGTTCAGGGTGGTGTTTGGCTTTCTGCCAAATCACTAAAAGCTAGAACTGGATATACTTTATCACCGTTTTCTGCGTTATGTTATTATATATAACATAAAAAGTCAATGAAGTCACAACTCCGCATATTGTCGCTCGTGGCATACCTCGCGTGTGCCATCACAGCGTTCTCTCAAGTTAAAATCACCGGAAAAGTCGTGGATGCCGCAGGCGAGCCTATAGAGTTTGCCACCGTGCGCCTGCTTGGCACTGCCGTGGGCACAAACACCGACACCAAGGGTGAATATGAGTTGACCGTACCCAAAGCCGACACCGTTAGGATTGAATTCTCATGTTTGGGTTATACCACAATAACACGCCAGCTCATCAAGCCCCAAGGCACTGTTTCCATTAATCCCAAGCTATATGAGAAGACGCTTGAACTGGGCGAAGTCGAGATTACCGAATACAAGAAGCAGACCAACACCATGCAGGGTATCGACGTGGACATGTTACGTCGGACGCCTGACGCATCGGGCGGTAGTGTCGAGGCGGTATTGACGACGATGGCCGGTGTGAGCAGCAAGAACGAGATGAGTTCACAATATATGGTGCGAGGCGGCTCTTATGACGAGAACAGCGTCTATATCAACGGCATAGAGGTCTATCGACCGCAGCTCATCAGCAGCGGCCAGCAGGAGGGATTGAGTATCATTAACCCCGACATGGTGCGCAAGGTTGAGTTCTCGACGGGTGGCTTCAGCGCCGAGTATGGCGACCGCATGTCGTCGGTACTCGACATCACCTACCGCGAGCCCCAGGCCTTTGAGGGTGCTTTTGCCGCAAGTCTTCAGGGCGGTAGCCTCATGCTGGGACACAGCACCCGCCATTACTCGCAGATGCACGGCGTTCGCTACAAGCGCAACTCCTCGCTCATGGGCTCACTGGAGAGCAAGGGCGAATATGACCCGCAATACTTTGACTACCAAACGAGTCTTGTCTTCAAGCCTATCGACAAGCTGCGCATCGCTCTGCTAGGTAACGTGAGCATCAACGATTACCGCTTCACCCCCGTGAACCGCGAGACCAGTTTCGGTACCAGCGAGGAGGTACGCACGTTTACCGTCTTTTTTGACGGCTACGAGAAGGACAAGTTCCATACCTATTTTGCTGCAGCCTCGGCCACCTATCTGTTTAACGACAAAGGCACCGATCTGACCATTCAGGCATCGGGTTACCGTACCGACGAGTTGGTGAGCTATGACATCCACGGCGAGTATTGGCTTGACCAAGCCGGTGAAGAGCAAGGTGTGGGCAAATATCACGAGCATGAGCGCACCCGCCTCAAAATGAACGTGATGGACCTCACCCTGCGCGGTCACGTCGGCCTCAACAACAATAGTATCTCCTATGGCCTGTCGATGCGTAACGAGGACATCTATGACCGCTCCCGCCAGTGGCAGTGGCGCGATAGTGCAGGCTATTCCCTGCCCCATATCCCTGATCAGGTCAATGTCATCTTCACTGAGACGTCGAGCAACGACTTGAACACCACCCGCATTGCCGGATGGCTCATGGACACGTGGCGTTTCAACAGCAATGCGGGCTACTGGTCGCTCAATGCGGGCGTAAGGTTGTCGCATTGGAACTTCAACGGCGAGACCCTTGTATCGCCCCGCGTGAGTCTGGGCTTCGTGCCTGAGCGCAATGGCAACCTGTCGCTACGTCTTGCCACGGGCGTCTATTATCAGGCTCCGTTCTACAAAGAATACCGCCAGCAGGTGATGGACTCGCTGAATAACCGTAACATCCTGCTCAACAAGGACATCAAGTCACAGCGCAGCATCCACGTCATTCTGGGTAGCGACTACACCTTCCGCGCGCTTGACCGTCCCTTCAAGTTCACCGCCGAGGCCTACTACAAGAATCTCTCCAACCTCATCCCCTATGAGATTGACAACCTCAAGCTCGTCTATAGCGGTGTGAACGTATCTAAGGGCTATATCGCGGGCATCGACATGAAGTTGTTCGGACAGTTTGTAGAGGGCACCGACTCCTGGCTCAGCGTATCGATCATGAAGACTCAGGAAGACCTCAACGGCGTGAAAGTTCCGCGTCCTACCGACCAGCGCTACAGCGTCGCACTGTTCTTTACTGACTACTTCCCCAACATCCCGCGCCTCAAGTTCAGCCTCAAGGGCATCGTGAGTGATGGTTTGCCCACCACAGCGCCCCACCTGACGCGCGCCGACTCCTATGTGCGCCAGCCCGCTTACAGGCGTGTGGACGCGGGCCTGAGTTATGAGCTTGTCGGCAAGGAGAACCGTCCTAGCTCCGGGCCACTCAGCCACTTCAAGGAAATCTGGCTTGGCATCGACTGTTTCAACCTGTTTGACATCAGCAACGTGAGCAGCTATTACTGGGTCACCGACGTGAACAACATCCAGTATGCCGTCCCCAACTACCTCACCCGCCGTCAGCTCAACGTCCGCCTCTCGGCTAGTTTCTAGAACCACCTAGTTTCTATAAAAAATCTAGCCAGCCCATCTATTTCTGGCTAGGAATTTGTCATACCCATAGCAAAGGAGTGACAGCCCACTGCTGACGAGCGTTGATTTCCCATGCATCCCAAGAAAAGAGAAAACCATAAAAAAACATATCACAATGCAAAAACTTGATATCAAAAAAGCAAAACTGGCAACTTTTTATTATCTTTGCCCTTTGACAGAAAAAACATTATTGATTATCAACTCTTAATTAAAACGAATTAGAATCATGGCAAAACCTTATGTAATCGGTATCGACATGGGCGGCACTAACACCGTCTTTGGTATAGTGGACGCTCGTGGCAATGTGATTGCCAGCAGCTCGATCAAGACTGGCAAACACAGCGACTTTAAAGACTATATCGACGAGCTTCACACCGAGCTGTCTCGTCTGATCAAGGACAATGACGCTGAGGGCAAGATTAACGGCATCGGCATCGGTGCTCCCAACGGCAACTACTACACTGGAATGATTGACCAGGCTCCTAACCTGCCCTGGCCGATGCCCATCCCCCTGGCCGACATGGTGACCAAGAAATTCGGCATCCCCTGCCTGATCACTAACGACGCTAACGCTGCAGCCATCGGCGAGATGACCTATGGCGTGGCTCGCGGCATGAAGGACTTTATCATGATCACCCTGGGCACTGGTGTGGGCAGCGGTATCGTGGTAAACGGACAAATGGTGTATGGCCATGATGGCTTTGCCGGTGAGTTGGGCCACGTGATTGTGAAGCGCACCAACGGTCGCGTGTGCGGCTGCGGTCGCACAGGCTGTCTGGAGGCTTACTGCTCGGCAACAGGCGTTGCCCGCACGGCACGCGAGTTCCTGGAGCTGCGTGACGAGCCGTCAAAACTGCGCGAATATGACATCGAGGCTATCACGAGCAAGGATGTGTATGACTGCGCCGTTGCCGGTGACAAACTGGCCAAGGACATCTTTGAGTACACGGGTAACATCCTGGGTGAGGCACTGGCCGACTTCACCAACTTCTCGAGCCCCGAGGCGTTTGTGCTGTTTGGCGGCTTGACCAAGAGCGGTGACCTGATCATGAATCCCGTGAAGGAGGCCTATGACCGCAATGTGCTGGGTATCTATAAGGGTAAGGTGAAGATCCTCATTAGCGAACTGAAGGAGAGCGACGCAGCCGTGCTGGGTGCCAGTGCACTAGGCTGGGAAGTGAAAGAGTAAGAGCTGAGGAAAATGAGGAAATTTATTTTCAGCATTGCGTTGGCAGCCGTGTGCTGCGGATGCTTGATCTCTTGTAACGAGAAGCCCAAGAGCTACAAGTTTGTGAAAGTGATGCCCGACGGCAAGGAAATTGTTGAGGAAATTAAGGCACTGAACGATACTGTCGCTGTGAAGGAGTTTTTCGGCATCATGGAAAAGATGTTTGTCGAGAATGCCGAGCCTCCCTATCAGGCCATGTATCTCATCTCGCCTGCTGGCGACACATTGAATACCAACGAGGCATTGATGGAGGCGGCGTTGAAGCCTACCGCGTTGCCTAAAGATAGCGAAAAGCCAACTCCCTAAGCGCTCACTATCACAGAATAACTAATAAAATGCAACGAACCCCGCACCATCGACTGGTTGCGGGGTTCATTGCAAAATATTGCGAAGCAGCAGATTGTTTACTCTTCGGTCTTGGGAGCTTCCTCGGTAGCGGGAGCGGGAGCAGCAGCGGCAGTATTGGTTTTCTTGCGGCTGCGGCGAGTCGTCTTCTTAGCGGCTGCCTTCTCCTGGCTCTTAGCCTCGAGCATAGCCTCATTGAAGTCTACGAGCTCGATGAAGCAGGTCTTAGCGTTGTCACCCAGACGGTTACCGAGTTTCAAGATGCGGGTATAGCCACCGGGGCGGTCACCGATCTTAGCAGCAACGGTCGAATAGAGTTCCTTAACGGCCTGCTTGTTCTGGAGGTGCTTGAAGACGAGGCGGCGCGATGCGGTAGTGTCGTCCTTAGCCCTGTTGATAAGGGGCTCGGCATAAACGCGCAGGGCTTTAGCCTTAGCGAGGGTCGTGATGATGCGCTTGTGCATGATAAGCGAGATGGTCATGTTGGCCAACATGGCATCACGATGGGCGCTCTTACGGCTCAGATGGTTGAATTTCTTATTATGTCTCATCGTTTTTTACTCTTTTTCTAATTTGTATTTAGTGATATCCATGCCAAAGTGCAGATTGAGTGTGGCCAACAGCTCCTCAAGCTCGCTGAGCGACTTCTTACCGAAGTTGCGGAACTTGAGCAGGTCGGTCTTGTTGAAGACCACGAGTTCTCCAAGCGTCTCGACCTCTGCCGACTTGAGGCAGTTGAGCGCGCGCACTGAGAGATCCATGTCAACAAGTTTGGTCTTGAGCAGTTGCCTCATCTTGAGTACTTCCTCGTCAAACTCCTCGTTACCGTCATTCTCGGTGTTATCGAGAACGATTTCGCGGTCGGTGAAGAGCTGGAAGTGCTGGATCAGGATTTCGGCAGCACCCTTAAGAGCGTCCTTGGGATGAATGGAACCATCGGTAGTGATTTCGATGATGAGCTTCTCGTAGTCGGTCTTCTGCTCGACACGGAAGTTCTCGACGGTGGTCTTCACGTTCAAGATGGGCGTGTAGATAGAGTCGATAGCAATCACGTCGATGGGGTCATTGGCGTTGCGGTTCTCCTCGGCAGGGAGGTATCCCCTACCCTTGTTGATTGAAAGTTCAATCTGGAAACCGCTTTCGGGGTCGATGTGACAAATCTCAAGATCGGGGTTAAGTACCTCGAACGCGCTGAGGACCTTGCCGATATCGCCTGCCTTGAAGACGCTTTGACCTGAAACCTTGACAACGGCCTTCTCGGTGTCGGTGTCATCGACAATGCGTTTGAGGCGCACCTTCTTGAGGTTCAGGATAATGTTGGTCACATCTTCCTTTACCCCGGGGATGGTTGCGAACTCATGCTGGATGCCATCAATGCGAATGCTGCAGATGGCAAAGCCCTCGAGTCCCGAGAGGAGGATGCGGCGCAGTGCGTTACCGATGGTAACACCGTAGCCGGGCTCCAAGGGGCGGAACTCAAACCTGCCGAACGAATTGTCGGCTTCCAGCATTAAGACTTTGTCGGGTTTCTGAAATGCTAAAATAGCCATGGATAAAAAATTTACTGTTTAGAATACAACTCGACGATCAACTGTTCCTTGATGTTCTCGGGAATGTCCTCACGCACGGGCATGTGCAGGAGCTTACCGCCCTTGAGGCTCTCGTCCCATTCAATCCAAGGATACTTGCTGTGGTTGAAGCCAGCAAGAGCGTCCTGGATCACCTCCAGGGACTTGGACTTCTCGCGAACAGCAACTACTTGACCCTCGCTCACCGAGTAGGAAGGAATGTTCACAACCTTACCGTCAACGGTGATGTGGCGGTGCAACACGAGCTGGCGTGCGGCAGCACGGGTGGGAGCAATGCCCAAACGATAAACGACATTGTCGAGCCTGGCTTCGAGGAGTTGCAGGAGCACCTCACCAGTAACGCCCTTCATGCGCGAAGCCTTGTTGAAGAGGTTACGGAACTGACGCTCAAGGACACCATAGGTGTACTTTGCTTTCTGTTTTTCGCGAAGCTGTGTACCGTACTCGGACATTTTCCTGCGACGGTTAGCACCATGCTGGCCCGGGGGATAGTTCTTCTTGGCAAAGTATTTGTCTTCACCGAAGATGGGTTCACCCAGTTTGCGGGCAATTTTAGATTTTGGACCGGTGTATCTAGCCATAGTCTTTTTAAAAATTGATTAACATTGTGAATTGGAATCGCTTCAGTGCAGCCGCGATTGCAGAGAGGTCGTTAAAAATGCAATCCATTCACTGATAGAGATTCGCGAAAAAGTAAGTTAATAAAAACTGTTAAAACAGAATTGTTACTGAGGGAAGCACCTAAATCTCTTAGACCCTTCTTCTCTTGGGAGGACGGCAGCCGTTGTGGGGCAGCGGCGTGACGTCGATGATCTCGGTAACAGCGATACCAGCGCCATGGATGGTGCGGATAGCCGATTCGCGGCCATTACCCGGACCCTTCACATAGGCCTTCACCTTGCGCAAGCCGAGGTCATAAGCGACCTTTGCGCAGTCTTCGGCAGCCATTTGAGCGGCATAGGGCGTGTTCTTCTTAGAACCGCGGAAACCCATCTTGCCAGCCGAGGACCACGAAATAACCTGTCCCTCGCCATTAGCGAGACACACAATGATGTTGTTGAATGAAGAATGTACGTGAAGTTGACCAATACCGTCAACGCGAACGACTCTCTTCTTAGCTGCGACTGTCTTTTTAGCCATAATTCAGTAATGTTATTTAGTAGCTTTCTTCTTGTTAGCAACAGTTTTCTTGCGTCCCTTGCGGGTGCGGGCGTTGTTCTTGGTGCTCTGGCCACGCACGGGGAGTCCGTTGCGGTGACGGATGCCGCGATAGCAACCGATGTCCATCAATCGCTTGATGTTCATCTGGACCTCGCTGCGCAGGTCACCTTCTACCTTGTATTCGTTACCGATCACCTCACGCACTGCGGCTGCCTCGGCATCGGTCCAATCCTTAACGCGGGTGTTCTCGTCGACACCGGCCTTCTTGAGGATCGTAGCGGCTGAACTGCGCCCGATACCAAAGATGTAGGTCAAAGCGATGACGCCGCGCTTGTTTTGGGGTATATCAACCCCGACAATTCTTACTGCCATATATTAATTCAAAAATTTTTGCAAAGTTAATACTTTTTTTTATCCCTGACGCTGTTTGAACTTGGGATTTTTTTTGTTTATCACATACAGGCGCCCTTTGCGACGTACAATCTTGCAGTCCTCGTTGCGCTTTTTGATAGATGCTCTAACTTTCATAATGTCTATGCTGTTTTGTTATTTGTATCGAAAAGATATTCTTCCTTTAGACAAATCGTAGGGGGAGATT
>JAEEGG010004009.1_pt1 | contig 36044 bp, 35 predicted proteins | sample 9134161 | NCBI WGS metagenome assembly JAEEGG01 (sample SAMN16246543, study PRJNA631951) | gut metagenome | biome: gut microbiome; feature: rumen; material: CR-attached | host: Bos | place: Iran: Karaj | collected 2018-10
CTCCCTGCCCGGCATGTCCACACTTAATGAGACAGTCCGCCTTAGACATACTGGTTTTAACAACCTGAAACTGCTTAACAATCCCTTCATCATCCTTGAGCTTAATTCCAAATCTCGGTGGAATCATAGGGAGTGCGGTAAACGACCATTTTTTCCACGCATCCGTGTAATCCCCAGGAGCTTTCAATTCACAAAGATGTCCAAATGTCCACGTGACCTGATAGCCATTTCCCTCATAGAATCCGTTCTTTGGCTGTAATGCTCCAATGATTTGGGCAATATCTTTAGCCACGCTTGGTTTTTCAGCGATACAGACAATCATTATAATTAACAATTGATAATTAGAATATAAATGATAATAAAAGCCGTTTTAGCATATTGTTTCTAAAACGGCTTATCATATACCATCAGAAGAATCATTCAAGCAGAAGGGATGTGATAAGCATATCATCGTTAATGATAGCCGTACCTTTGAAAGTCTTAGAAGTCTCGTCGTCGAGTGCAGATTTGTTAGGCTTGTTCATCTCCTCTTGCAGAGTGAAGGAAACATTATAAATTGGGTCACTTCCCTCAAATGCAGTCATTTTCTTAACAAACATATCAGTCACATCAAATGTTATCGTTCTTCCAGGCACCTCATACATGTGTCGAATATATACTCCGACATCCTTCTGTGAACAAGGCTTTTTTCCAAGATATGAAGACATGTTTTTAGCGACAGTAGATTTTGCGAGTGTGGTGTCGTTATTTTCAAGAGCTTTGAAATGTTTTAGAATGATTTCTTTAGCGCCTTCCTCTTCAGCTTCGGTCAGTGGTACAGCATCGAGTTTAGCAAGATTTTGCCTGGCATTCTCGATATAAGCTCCATCTGGATACTGGTCGAGATATTCCTGATATGCCTCAACCGTGTTTAGCTCCTGTTTTTCAAAAAAAGTGATAGAGTCGAGCTTAGCAATCGCTCTCAGGAAAAAGAATCCTTCCTCCTTGTATTCAAAGAGATATTTCTCAACAGCATCTTTCTGCGACCCACCTTCTTCCACCTTCTGCCATAACTTAGCCTCTTTTTCCAATCTTCCCTTAAGTGTTTTAACATCAAAAGCATGTTCACCTTTCGGAAATTCATCAGCATATCTCTGCAGAGCTCCATCGAGAGAGTCAGGCTCATTTGTGTCTCTGTATTGGCAAATGAGATCCCAAGACTGTTCTTCAGTAAGTCCGGACTTAATCATATCCGCCTTAGTTTTCCGCAACAGAAAGAATGTCACAGTAGCCACAATTGCAATAAGAGCTAAAACAACACCCCATTTGAAAATTTTTCTTCTTTTAATTTTTTTCAAATCCACCGCTTCACCACAATGTGGACAGTGAGTAGCATCTTTCTGAAAGAATTTTCCACAATGTTGACATTTCATTTTATCAGCCATAGAAACAAAAATTTATCTAAAATAATCGTAAAAATCCAAATTGGCAAAACACACGAAGACGAGAATGCAGAAGACGATATGACAGTGATAGGATTTGATAGTGAACAAAATTACTCCAACCAAATTGAAACCTGCCAAAATTATTATTTCTTTTTCATTAAAAAATCATTTAAAAGACTCATCGAATTGTTCGGTAGTTTGTTGCTGTACCGATTGTTCAATATCTCCTTCATTGCTGTTTTCCTGATTTGATATTTCGGATTCATTCTCAGCATTCAAATCAATGAGCTCAATCTCATCCTCTTCATCTTGCAGATATTCCTGTGAATCATTAATCGGATAGTCATCGTTATTATAGTTGGTTGCAACTTCCTCAAATTTAGACTCATCTTCCGACACGACATCCGTCTCGACCACGACTGGTTTAGGAGTCTCCACCTGCACATTGTCTTTTTTATCATTCTTGTTGCTCATCTCTTCCTGTTCAGCTCTGATATTAGACTCTCTTTTGGGAGAGAGGGGGTAATCGTATTGGAATGAAGCATATACAGCAACAATAGAAATGACCATAAAAAAAGCGGTAAACCCAGTCCTGAGAGGATTTCTGGGCTTAGTGGCAGCCGCCACAGCAATATAAACAAGAGAAACAGCAAGCCATGCCAAAGTAACGACAGTGATTCCGTACATCCAAAGCTTCAATGTAGTGACAATAATTACGGCAAAAGCAATCATTAATCCCGCATCAGCGAAGCCAGATCTTTCCGGATGTTGCTGATAGTATTTTGTAGCCATATCGGACTTAAAAAACTTTAAAACGAAAATATCATGCAAATTTACAAAAAAGTTTTGTTATTCCGTTTTAAAAGCGAAAAAAAAATGCTATCTTTGCGTTAATTTCTCCAAAAGTGAAGTAAGATAACTGAGATTTATTTATAACGAATTGCAAATGACCCAATTACGCAACATATACTTGATATTAACAATTTTATTGTTGGGTTTAAGTTGTAAGAAAACGCACCATATTGAGCTATGTTCATACAGTGGTTCAGACAGTCTGACATATCAAGACCCACAAGCCCACTGTCATATAGACTTGATTTCAGAGGTTCGTCTGTCACAACTGAAGTGTGAGTCAGATGAAGTCACAGAGCAACGCATTGCAAAAAATATAAACAACTTTATTATCAACGGAATAGCAAGTGATTACAAAGATGAACCAGCCGACAGCATTGTAAGTCACATAGTTAAGAACAATATGTCTGAATTATTGTCGAACTTACATGAAAAGAACTTATTTTCGAGTGACAGCTGCGATATCTTATCTCCGATATATGATACCACAGAAGTGACAGATACCCTCTATTACCGCATCAATGCAGACTGTTATTTTGGTATGAACGACACAATCCTCTGTGTTCGTCTCTCCTCTTCAATCTATACAGGTGGTGCTCATCCGGGCACAATCACCAATTGTTATAATTTCTCGTTGACCGACGGAAGCATGATCCGCCTTGGAAAAATAATACCCTCTGAGCATATACCCACTCTATTATCTCGAATAAAGTCTCGCCTTCTCGAAAAGAAATACATCTTAAGCGAATCCGAACTGGCATTGAATGAGGAACATGCATTAGATGAAATTCCTCAGATATTATTAGAGAAAGACAGTATTTTGTTGTTTTATGGCAGTTATAGCATCGCACCGTTCAGTGCGGGCGAGATAGAGTTAAAATTCTCATACAAAGAGCTAGAAGATCTGACAACTATTCAACGTTAAACCACCCACCATGGATACAATTCTGAAATACTATCCTGATTTAAGTTCCATTCAGCTATCTCAGTTTACCGCCCTTAATGATTTATACCGTGTTTGGAATGAACAAATCAACGTGATTTCACGGAAAGATATAGACAACCTATATGAGCACCACGTACTTCACAGTCTGTCTATAAAAGAAGTAATAAACTTCAGACCAGGAAGTTCAATCCTTGACCTTGGTTGTGGTGGTGGTTTTCCTGGTATTCCTTTGGCTATAATGTTTCCAGACGTAGATTTTCATTTGGTTGACAGTGTTGGCAAGAAATTGAAAGTCGCCTCTTCAATAAGTTCATCTATAGGTTTACAGAATGTCCGTTTCAGCCATTGTCGTGGTGAGGAGCTAAAAGGCCATATATACGACTTCGTTGTGAGCCGTGCAGCAATGTCGCTATCTGGTTTGGTAAGGAGTGTGGGCAAGACCATAAAAACCGAACAGCATAATGCTCTGCCGAACGGTATCATAGCATTAAAAGGCGGATCATTAGAGTCAGAGTTGGCTGGTATTCGCAAAATAAGTACAGTTTGGGAAATATCAGACTTCTATAGTGAGCCCTATTTCTCAGAAAAGAAAATAGTTCATGTGACGATAAAGAATAAATAAAGAATTTAAGTCCCTTCAAATAACAAAAGAGATTTATTCATATAGTCCAATAAGCAAATATGCTGCTAAAATGTTACGCATCAAACGTTTTATATTCAATCCAATAGGAGTAAACACATACGTAATAAGCGATGAGAGAGGCTCAAGCGCCTTGATTGACTGCGGTTGCTGGACAGAAACCGAATGGAATCAATTAACACAATATCTGACGCAAAATAATCTTCAAGTCACCCATTTGATAAACACTCATTTGCATTTAGACCATGTGTTTGGCAATCAATTTGCACTACGTGATATGAGGCTGAAGCCCAGCGCTTCTCCATTTGACTTTCCACTTTATAAATCCCTTCGTTCCCAAGTGGCAATGTTCTTCGGCGAACAAGTAGCATCAAATTTGAACTATAGCTTTACAGATTCCCTTGGAGACAGTTTGTCAGATGGTGATATAATCAAGATAGGCGAAGAGGAACTGAGTGTGATATGGACACCAGGTCATAGTCCAGGCGGTCTCTGTTTTTACAATTCATCCAGCAAGATATTAATAAGCGGTGATACTCTATTTCAGATGAGCATAGGCCGTACCGACTTAGTTGGCGGTGACTATTCAACTCTGATTGATTCAATCAAAACAAAACTCTTTATACTCCCTCCCGACACGGTAGTTTATCCTGGCCATGGAGACACGACAACAATAGATTATGAGATGAATTACAATCCGTATGTTGGTTTGTAAATAAAAGTCTGTACCATTTTGTTGAAGGCGAGAAAACGAGAAACGAGACACTAGTTTTTGAAATTAGAGATTCACTTAACACAAAACAAGCACTTCTATTATGAATAATGAAAAACTCTATAATTTACAGCCGATAAAGCAGAGATACGGCATTATCGGTAATTCAGACGGCTTGAATCGTGCCCTTGATATAGCAATTCAAGTTGCAAACACAGATTTATCTGTATTAGTAGAAGGCGAGAACGGTGTAGGAAAAGAAGTTTTCCCGAAGATTATCCATGATAATTCAGCCCGAAAACATCAAAAATACTTTGCCATAAACTGTGGTTCAATTCCCAGTGGCACGATAGAGTCAGAGCTATTCGGCCATATAAAAGGTTCATTTACTGGCGCTGTTTCTGATCATGCAGGCTATTTTGAGACAGCAAACAAAGGAACTTTATTCTTAGACGAAGTTGGTGAGCTCCCATTGGAAGTTCAAGTAAAACTACTCCGTGTATTAGAGACAGGCGAGTTCATCCGTATGGGCAGCAACGAAATACGCAAAACGGATGTACGTATCGTAGCAGCCACCAACGTAATGATGAGTAAAGCCATCAAAGAAGGAAAGTTCCGAGAGGATCTTTATTACCGATTAGCGACAATTCCCATAAGCGTTCCTCCACTTCGTGAGCGTGGTGATGACATCATCCTTCTATTTCGCAAATTCTCTTCAGAGATAGCTGAAAAATACCATATTGAGCCTTTGCGTCTCACGTCTGATGCCCGTGAACTTATGTTATCCTATAAGTGGCCTGGCAATATCCGTCAGCTCCGCAACATTGTTGAAAATCTTAGCATAACCTCGCGTGAACGTGAAATAGATAGCCGTATATTATCAACATACCATATCACCGATGACCGTTCCTCAAACAGTCTTCCCGTTGTAATCAGCCATGAGGACAACGGCAAACACAGCTATGCAAGTGAACGCGAGATACTTCTGGCTCAACTAGTTCATCTGAACAAAGAGATACAAGATTTAAAGAAGATGGTTAACGAAATCGCCATAGGGAAACCCGATCTAAAAGATCCTCTGGTCCATCAAGATATTCCAGTATCTGAAGAGATGATGGTTTACCCCGACTATTCGCAGTCACCATCCAACTATTCCGGTCTTCGCATCAAGTCTTCCCCTTCACACAAGACTTCGTCCTCCAGATCCTCTTCTCCTTCTTATTCTCCCCATGAAGACGTGGAATATGCCAAAGAATATGTTGACGAGATGCCATTAACAATAGAAGAGCAGTATAAACAGCGTGTTCGCGAAGCATTGAAGCGTAATAACTACAACCGAAAGAAGACCTCTGAGGAATTAGGCATCAGCGAGCGTACCCTTTACAGAAAAATCATCAAATTCGGCTTGAACGAAGACGAATGAATTAATTAGTGGGAAGTGCATAATGAAAAGTGCAGTTTCTTTTTGAAGAAGATAAAGTATGTTGAAAATCAAAGCAATCATCACCTTTGTTACTCTGCCGTTAATACTTTTCGGTTGCAAGGTCAGTATATCTTTAAACGGTTCGAGTGTGAACTACAACTTAACGAAAAGTATTTCCGTTGAGAAATTCCCGATCCGTTGTGCATACGTATGGGCTCCAATGGAAGCCATGTTTTATAACAGTCTAAGTGACGCCTATTCAAACAAGACCAAACTTCAAGTGCTTCAACGTAATGGCGACATGCAACTGGCCGGTGAGATTACCGAGTATTCTCAGCTGAACAAATCCATCAGCAGTGATGGTTATTCAGCTCAGACCCAGTTAAAGATGACAGTAAACGTTCGTTTCACAAACAACGCCAATCACAGCGAAGATTTTGAAAAGACATTCAGTGCCACCACGGAATATGACTCTTCTCAACAACTGAACGCAGTCCAGGAGAGTCTGGTACAAGAATTAATTGACGAGATTGTGGATCAAATCTTTAACGCAACTGTTGCAAACTGGTAAAAAAAAATTACGATTTAGAAGAAGACAAATATATTTAGCAACAGTAAAATAATAACTTAGTAAATTTAATGTCAGGCAATCATTCATGATTTAAACTTATCTTTTAGGCTCTTTTCCAGCTGTTCATCGGTCATGATGCCCGCATCACTCCCTCTGACCAACTGAAAAACAGCTCAAAAAACTTAGATAAATTTTCCTAACTTATTTATTCACTATTACTTACGATTAACCCAATTACAACTTATTTGATTATTCTGTAATTTTATATTTTCACATAAATCCGAGTTTTTTGACAGTGACGAGACCTTCTCGAACTCCCAATCATATTTTAACTACAACAAGTCCAATATATATATTTTTTTTCACATACAATAAATTTCCAAACCGACAGAATAATGAAAGCAATCCAGACAACAAAAGCACCTGCAGCCGTTGGGCCCTACAGTCAGGCTGTGGAATCAGGACTTAGAGTTTATGTTAGCGGTCAACTTCCCATTGACCCAGAAACACGAGAAATGAAAGAGGGCTGCATCAAATGCAAAACCCGTCAGTCGTTGACAAACATCCGCCACATCTTAGAAGAGGCAGAATTAAGTATGAAAGATGTTGTAAAAGTAACCATACTGCTGACAGACATTAATGATTTCTCCGCTGTGAACGAAGTATATAGTGAGTTTTTTGAAGAGCCCTACCCCGCCCGCTCTGCTTTTGCAGTAGCCGCCCTTCCCTTAGGCTCTCCTATAGAGATTGAAGCCATCGCAGAGAAAGATGTGAAAGCTTGGCCATTTGTTGACAGAAAAATCTCTGATTTATTTTAACATCCGATGCGTTTCCCCTCCGAATGGGAACGTCAGCAATTCGTTCAACTGACCTTTCCCCACAAACAGACAGACTGGTATCCCATCTTACCAGACGTTTTAGATTGTTACCGTTCCATTGCCACAGCCATCACCCGATATGAGCCATTGCTGGTAGTTGCCCAAGACACAGAATTGGCAGAAAACACCTTGAGAGATTTGGATAATATCCAAATTATCGGGATTCCGACCAACGACACATGGTCTCGCGACCACGGCTTCATCACTTGCAAGGAAGGTGACAAACGATTTTATATGGACTTCCAGTTCAACGGCTGGGGATTGAAATTCGCCTCTAACTATGATAATCAGATAAACAAGTCGTTATGGAAAACTGGTTTATTATCAGGCACCTATATAGACCATAATGATTTCGTGTTAGAGGGCGGCAGCATAGAGAGTGACGGCCGTGGGACAATAATGACCACCAGCTCATGCCTTCTCTCCCCCAACCGAAACAATCTATTCACAAAGTCAGACATAGAATTCCATCTTCGCCGTTTTTTCAATGCCAGTCAGATTCTATGGTTAGACCATGGCAGCCTATGCGGTGATGACACAGACGGTCATATAGACACGTTGGCGAGGCTATGTCCAAATGACACGATAGTCTATGTGAGTTGTGAAGACAGCAATGATACCCACTATGAAGACTTGTGCATAATGGAGTCTGAACTGTCAAGATTTCGCACTCTTGATGGTTCTCCATATCGACTTATTGGCTTGCCTCTCCCAGACGCCATTTATGATGACAGCGAGCGCTTGCCAGCCACATACGCCAATTTTCTAATAATCAACGGTGCGGTGCTCTACCCCACTTATAATCAGCCGACCAATGACAATATAGTTCAAGCCCGTCTTCAAGAAGTATTTCCTGACCGTGATATCATAGGGATTGACAGCCTAGTGCTTATCCGTCAGCACGGTTCACTTCATTGTTGCACAATGCAATATCCGATATGACAGGAATTAAGTGATTGTTTATTAAAAAGTCAGTTCGATTTTTATGAACACGAAAAGACAAGAAAATAAAAATTGAATCTGATGGTAAATATAAGCAAAGTCATCTCCTAACGGAATCATTAAGAAGTTTTTTTCAAATTCACTCAATACTCACTTTTGGGTATTGCCAGAAATAAAAAATCTGTATAATTTTGCAGATTCAAACAGAAATCAATGAGGTTAAGTGAACTTAAAAACGGTGAAAGCGGTGTGATTGTTAAAGTTAACGGTCATGGTGGCTTCCGTAAACGCATCGTAGAGATGGGTTTCATTAAGGGCGAATTAGTAGAAGTCGTGCTTAACGCCCCATTGAAAGATCCCATCAAATATAAGCTGATGGACTACGAAATCAGCCTCCGCCGTTCTGAAGCCAGCCTGATAGAGGTAGTAAGCGAAGATGAAGCCCGTAAATGGGAAGCCAGTCAGCCCCATCTCCAAGGTATTTCTATTGATGATTGTCCTGATATCCGCCGAAAGCACATGCAACAGATAGCCACCAAACGAGGTCAGGAAATCAGCGTTGCTTTCGTAGGCAACCCGAACTGTGGCAAGACCTCTTTGTTTAATATCTCAAGCGGTTCACATGAACGTGTCGGCAACTACTCAGGAGTGACCGTTGACGCCAAAGAAGGTACGTTTGATTTTGAGGGCTATCATTTCAAAATCGTAGATCTTCCAGGCACCTACTCATTGTCGGCTTACAGTCCCGAAGAGCTTTATGTCCGCAAGCATATCATCGACAAGACTCCCAATGTGATAATCAACGTAGTGGATTCATCGAATCTGGAGCGGAATCTTTACCTAACCACTCAACTCATCGACATGGATGTTCCGATGATTATGGCACTGAACATGTATGATGAATTCTTATCAAGTGGCAACAAATTAGATATAAACCATTTAGGTTCTCTTTTAGGAGTTCCTATTATTCCCACAGTGGGTCGGACTGGTGAAGGGGTTAAAGAGTTGTTCCATACGATTATAGAGATGCATGAGGGCCGTCAGAAGCAATCCCGTCATATCCACATCAATCATGGCCGCCTGTTGGAAGAGAACATTGATGCTGTAGAAAAGTTAATCCGCGAAAACCCGGAGCCCCACTTCAACTATTCAGCCCGTTTTCTATCGATTAAACTGTTGGAAAACGACCGTCAGGTAATAGAGATATGCAAGCAATTTCCCAATTACATTGATATCCACTCAACAGTTGTGAGATGTCAATCTGTCATCTTACGAGAGACGAAAGAGCATAGTGACTCAGCGATAACAGATGCCAAGTACGGTTTCATTCAAGGCGCATTAAAGGAATGTTACATAAAGAAGAAGACCTACGTCCGTAAGCTGACCACTCAGATAGACACCATCGTGACCCATCCTGTGATTGGTTATCCCATCTTCCTGTCCTTGATGTTTCTGATGTTTTACTGCACTTTCTACATTGGCCAATATCCGATGGACTGGATAGACAACCTTGTCGGCTGGTTGGGCGAGAAAGTCTCTACCCTTATGAGTGACGGTCCGTTGAAGGATTTACTTGTTGACGGTATTATCGGTGGTGTCGGCGGTGTTATAGTATTTCTTCCCAACATCATGATTTTATATGCATTCATCTCGTGGATGGAAGATTCGGGCTACATGTCTCGCGGTGCGTTCATCATGGACAAAATCATGCATAAGATGGGTTTGCATGGGAAGAGTTTCATCCCGATGATAATGGGTTTCGGGTGTAATATCCCCGCAATCATGGGTACCCGTACCATCGAGGACCGTCGTTCTCGTCTGATAACGATGCTTATAATCCCATTGATGTCCTGTTCTGCTCGTCTTCCCGTGTATATCATCATCATCGGTGCATTTTTCCCGTCCCACTCCGCCTTAGTGCTGTTTTCTCTCTATTTAACAGGGATTTTAATGTCTATTTTGATGGCTCATATCCTTAGTAAATACGTTGTTAAAGGTGAGAGCAGTCCATACGTGATGGAACTCCCCCCCTACCGCCTTCCTTCCGGCAAATCGGTTTTACGGCACACATGGGAAAAAGGCAAACAATATTTAGCCAAAATGGGTACAACGATATTAGCCGCTTCGATAATCGTATGGGCATTATCGTACTTTCCTGAACGCGAATCATCTCAAGACCGAGAATCCCATATAGAACAAAGCTATATGGGCAGAATTGGAAAATTCATAGAGCCCGTCATTCATCCATGCGGTATGGGTTGGAAAGAAGGAGTAAGCATATTGACCGGCGTAGGGGCAAAGGAAATCGTCGCCTCTACTATGGGTGTTCTTTACAGCAGCAGTTCAGAGGACAGTCCCTTAGATGATTCAGAAGCTGAAAATGCCCGTTTATCAAATCTCATCAAGCGTAACAGTGGTATGAGCACTGTATCAGCTCTAGCATTCTTAGTGTTCGTTCTTCTCTATATGCCTTGTATTCCCGCCTGCATAGCCATCAAAAACGAGTCGGGCAAGTGGAAATGGTCATTGCTCACAATATGTTACACAACTTGCCTTGCCTGGCTGATGTCGCTGTTAGTATTTCAATTTGGAAGTCTTATTTTATAGCAAAAAAATAAAGTTATCGCCATCATGATAAGCTGATGGCGATAACTTTTCAATGCCATATTCATCAGCTTAATTACCGCTTACATTCAGAATCAAGGATTAGTATGGGCTTACAGGAATTGGTTCTCCGCTAAGTGCAGTTTCCTGAACCACACAATTTGCCACACCTACAGAAGCCCAGACCCATGCATTGATTCCATAGTTCTTCTGAATTTCTCTTGCACACTCATGTGCTTCATTAGCAGTCTTAAAGACATTGCAACATGCTCTATAAACCGTTTTTCCTTTTACTTTCGTTTTATAAATGTTACATTCCAGTCCGTCAGGAGCAAAATAATTAAACCGTTTAGCATCCTTGAGCGTATTGAAACTTCCAAGTACGACATAATAGATTTTCTTTGTCTGCATCTGTTTAGCTGTAATAGCAAAAACATCAGTTTCAGCATTGACAGCAAAGCAACAATTAGACATCAAAGCCATGATAGCAATAAACAACATCTTTTTCATAACATACATTATTAAGAATTTGTAATAAAAATGGAATTTACAGTGCAAATTTAATAAAAAGGATTGTGAAAAGTATAATAAAAAAGCGAAAAAAAAGGAAATATTTGTTTATTCTTTATAAAAATGTTATATTTGCATAAATATTTCTAAAAAAAACTACTTTTTCCGTTAATGGAAAAAAAGATAACACACGAAGGTATTGTAGAAAGTATTGACGGCAGTCACATACGCGTAAAGATTCTTCAGACTTCCGCTTGCAGCTCCTGTGAAGTGAAGTCACTATGTTGTTCTGCTGAAAGTACAGAAAAACTGATAGATATTTACAATTTATCCTCATCAGACTATCAAGTTGGTGACAAAGTCGTTGTTTGCGGTTCAAAGTCCATGAGCCGTAATGCTGTGATTATAGCATTTACAATTCCTTTATTGCTAATCATAGTATGTATGGTATGCGGAACTTATATGTTCCCGATGTCAGAGCAACAGATTATGGTAAGTATTCTTGTGACACTTTCTATTTATTACCTTATTATACGAATATTTCGAAATAGACTGATGAACCGATTCACATTCTGGATAGAAAGCGTAAAAGACAAATAAAATAAAAAAATCAACAATTATGAACGTAATTCTAATCGCTGTACTTGTCTTAGGCGCAATAGGACTGATTGCCGCCCTTGTGCTGTTCCTATTGTCGAAGCAATTTGCAGTAAAAGAAGACCCTCGTCTGGGTGAGGTAACAGAAGCCTTACCTGGAGCGAACTGCGGCGGTTGCGGATTTCCTGGTTGTGGCGGTTTAGCCGCAGCTTGTGTAAAAGCCGCAGATGCCGGAAGTTTAGAAGGTTTAAATTGTCCAGTTGGCGGTCAGCCAACAATGGAGAAAATAGCTTCAATCCTTGGTATGCAAGTAGAGGCAAGTGCTCCAAAGTTGGCAATAGTGAGATGCAACGGCAGCTGTGAAAACCGTCCCCGTGTAATAGAATTTGATGGTGTACGGAGTTGCAAAGTGATGAATTCCTCAAGCATGGGCGAGACCGGCTGTCCATACGGCTGTCTTGGTTGCGGTGACTGTGTATCGAAATGTCAGTTTGATGCTATCAAGATGAATGCCGAAACAGGTCTTCCAGAGGTGGATAGCAGCAAATGTACCGCTTGCGGTGCCTGTGCGAAAGCCTGTCCTCGTCATATTATTGAAATCCGTGAGGTAAAAGGCAAGAAGAAAATGGGTGTGGTTGTCCGCTGTATGAATAAGGACAAGGGCGCCGTTGCCATGAAAGCCTGCAAAGCAGCTTGTATCGGTTGCCAGAAATGCGTGAAAGTATGTGCATTTGATGCCATCCATGTTGACAGTTTCTTAGCCTATATCGACCCGTCGAAATGCCGAAACTGCCGTAAATGTGAGCAGGAATGTCCGAAGAACGTGATATACGGATTGAACATGCCAGTTCTTAAGCCGAAAGCCTCTACTGACACAAAGTCACCTGCAGTAACCACATCCATGAGCAAGCCATCTCCTGCATCCAAGCCATCAGTGAAATCTGAGCCATTTAAGCCCACTTCCACCCTCATGCCTGTTTGTCAGCAGATGCTCCTGACTCCCTCTGCATCTACCCCCCTTCCCCATCCTGGTAAGCCAACTCAAAAAGTAGATGCCCCCGAATCGTATAATTCGATGAGTAACCTGATGCCCGTCTGCCAGCAGCTACTTCTTAAACCAAAGAAAACTACTGCAGAATGAGACGGTATTTCAGAAAGAGAAAAAAACCAGAGTAGAGAACCCTGAAAACAGAAAAAATAGTGAAAACATTTAGGATAGGCGGAGTTCATCCCGCCGAAAACAAATTATCCTCAGGCGAGTCAATCAAGCCAGCCGGTCTTCCGAAAGTAGCTGTCTTCCCGATGGGCCAACATATCGGGGCTCCCGCCACTCCAATTGTCAAGAAAGGCGACAAAGTGAAAGTAGGTACAAAAATCGCAGACGCCGGTGGTTTTGTATCAGCTCCGATATACTCGTCTGTATCCGGTACCGTGTTAAAAGTAGATACCGTTATTGACGCAAGCGGTTATGCCAAGCCCGCAGTCTATATCACTGTAGAAGGTGATGAATGGGAATCAAGCATTGACCGCAGTCCAGATTTAGTTCATATAGATAAGGTATATGAATTGGAAGCAAAGGACATCATAGAAAAGATAAAGGAAGCCGGTATTGTCGGCATGGGCGGTGCATGCTTCCCAACCCATGTGAAGTTGTCCCCACCTCCTGGTTCCCATCCCACCTGCGTGATAATCAACGCAGTAGAGTGTGAGCCCTACCTTACCTCCGACCATCGTCTGATGCTTGAACATCCCGATGAAATATTGGAAGGTGTAGCCTTGCTGATGAAAGCCGTGAATGTGAACCAAGCCTATATAGGCATAGAGAGCAACAAACCCGATGCCATCCAACTAATGAGTGATAAAGCCAAAGTTTATCACAAATTCGCCAACATAGAGGTAGTTCCCTTGAAGGTAAAATACCCCCAAGGCGGTGAGAAACAGCTAATAGACGCAGTCATCAGACGTCAGGTACCAGCACCTCCCGCATTACCAGTAAGCGTTGGCGCCATCATTCAGAATGTAGGCACGGCCTACGCTGTTTATGAGGCCGTAATGAAGAACAAGCCATTGTTTGAGCGGATAGTGACTGTTACCGGCAAAAGCCTCTCTCATCCTAGCAACCTGTTGGTCCGCATGGGCACTCCGATGCAGCAGTTAATTGACGAGTGTGGTGGTCTTCCTGAAGATACCGGTAAGATAATCGGCGGTGGTCCGATGATGGGCAAAGCATTGCTTAACACCGATGTTCCGATCTGCAAAGGTTCTTCAGGTGTGTTGATAATGAATGACAAAGAGAGCAAACGCTCCTCTGTTCAGCCTTGTATCCGTTGTGCAAAATGCGTGAGTGCCTGTCCGATGGGTCTTGAGCCATTCCTTCTGTCGAAGCTTGCAGAAGCAGAAAACTGGGAGCGTTCAGAACAAGAAGACGTAACCAGCTGTATAGAATGTGGCTCCTGCCAGTTCACCTGTCCTTCCCATCGTCCATTGCTCGACTTGATCCGTCAGGGCAAGAGCACCGTAATGGGCATAATCCGTGCACGTCACGCAAAATAATTTACGATTTTCAGCTTTACTATTTACTATTTATTATATCATTTTAATATTTAGTGATTTAGTAATAAATTCACAGAATAACATTATCAAACAGATATGAATAAATTAACAGTTTCCTTGTCTCCACATGTCCATTCAGGCGATAGCGTGAGCAAGAACATGTACGGCGTACTGATAGCCTTGGTTCCTGCCCTTCTCTGCTCCTTCGTCTATTTTGGTCTGGGAGCGATTTTAGTAACCCTTGTCTCAGTTGCCTCTTGCGTTCTCTGTGAGTGGGCAATAAACAAATACATGCTTAAGCGCAGCGACACTTCGGTAACCGATGGTTCTGCGATTCTGACAGGCGTCCTTCTCGCCTTTAACCTTCCCTCCAACCTTCCATTGTGGATTGTGGTTATCGGTGCCATCTTCGCAATCGGTGTAGTCAAAATGACCTTTGGTGGTTTAGGCTGCAACCTGTTTAACCCCGCTTTGGCCGGCCGTGCGTTTCTGTTGATATCATTCCCTGTTCAGATGACCACCTGGCCAAAACCGATGATGGGTTTCTTTAATTTAGACGCAGAAACCGGTGCTACTCCCCTAGCCTTGATGAAACAAGTGATCAAAGGGGGTGACCAAGCCTCTCAGGCCGCAAGCGAATTAGTCAACACCGATTTTCTCTCAATGCTGACAGGCAATACCGGCGGTTGTATGGGTGAGGTCTGTGAGATAGCTCTACTCATTGGCTTCTTCTATATGCTTTATAAAAAGATTATCACCTGGCACATCCCTGTGAGCATATTGGCAACAGTCTTTGTCTTTGCCGGTCTGCTTCATATAGCAAAGCCTGAATATCCCGCACCCTGGCTTGACTTGGTTTCTGGCGGTCTGATGCTCGGTGCCATCTTCATGGCCACAGACTATGTTACCTCACCAATGTCGAAGAACGGTCAGTTGGTATATGGAATTGCGATAGGTTTCCTGACAGTAGTCATCCGTACATGGGGTGCCTATCCTGAGGGAATGTCGTTTGCGATACTTATCATGAATGCATTCGTTCCGTTAATTAACAACTATTTTAAACCAAAGCGATTCGGGGAGGTAGTCAAAAAATGAAAAAGCTCAGTTCATCCTTATTAAACATGGTGATAGTGTTGACGCTTATCGCCGTGATAGCGGGCGGAATTCTTGCATACGTAAACAGTGTGACCGCTCCTCAGATAGAGAAGATCAATGCAGACAACCTTGCAGCCGGTATCAAAGCAGTAATGGGTGGCGGTGATGTTCAGGTAGCCCCTGAAGAGACAATGACCGCCACGATAGGCGGAAAGGAAAAGCAGTTTGCAGTATATCCAGTAAATGACGCTTCCGGCACCTCCTTGGGTAAAGCCATCAAGACTAGTGAGAACGGTTTCGGCGGTAATTTGGAGGTTCTTGTCGGTTTTGACCCGGAAGGCACAATTCTGGGTTATACTGTTCTTCAGCACGCAGAGACTCCAGGACTTGGTGCGAAAGCCGGCTTATGGTTTCAGAAAGACGGTAAAGGAAACATAATCGGCATGAACCCCGGCAAGAACAACTTTACAGTTAGCAAAGACGGTGGTGAGGTGGATGCCATAACTGCCTCAACGATTACCTCTCGTGCATTCCTTAAAGCCATCCAGAATGCATACGACACAGTTTATGGTAACAGTTCAAAGTAAAGAAAGGAGAAAAAGATTATGAGTTATTTTAAGATATTAAAGAATGGTATAGTAAAGGAGAATCCCACCTTTGTTCTTCTCCTAGGAATGTGTCCGACGTTAGGCACAACCTCCTCAGCCATTAACGGTCTGTCGATGGGTTTAGCCACGACCTTTGTTTTGATTCTTTCGAATCTGATTATCTCCTTAATTAAGAATCTGGTTCCCGACAAGGTCCGCATCCCTTCCTATATAGTGGTAATCGCCTCATTGGTGACCATTCTTCAGATGCTGATGAAAGCATATCTTCCAGGAATATATGCCACCTTGGGTCTGTTTATACCTCTGATAGTGGTAAACTGTATCATATTAGGTCGTGCAGAGGCATTTGCGGCAAAAAACGGTCCAGTAGAGTCGATATTCGACGGCATCGGCATAGGCATAGGTTTCACCATCGCTTTGACACTTCTTGGAGCCTGCCGTGAGATATTAGGCACAGGTGTCTTATTCAAGAGCGATGATTTCGGAATAGCCGGTATTCCCCTTCAAGGTGAGAGCGGCGGCATGCTAATGTTTGTTCTTGCTCCCGGTGCATTCATCGTATTAGGCTATTTAATTGCAATTGTTAACAAAATGAGAAAGGCATAATTATGGAATACATCTTGATATTTATCACCGCGATATTCGTAAACAACGTCGTATTATCGCAATTCTTGGGCATCTGCCCCTTCCTTGGTGTGTCGAAGAAAGTATCGACCGCTTCAGGTATGGGAATGGCTGTCACCTTCGTCATGACCCTCGCTACCCTGGTGACTTATTTCATCCAAAAGTATGTGCTTGACCCGAACGGACTCGGCTATCTCCAGACGATCGCTTTCATCTTAGTGATAGCCGCATTGGTTCAGATGGTAGAAATCGTATTGAAGAAAGTCTCTCCAGCCTTATATCAGGCCTTGGGCGTGTTTCTTCCATTGATAACGACCAACTGCTGTATCCTTGGTGTTGCCATCTTAGTGATTCAGAAAGACTATAATCTATTAGAGGGTATGGTTTACGCCATTTCCACTGCATTAGGTTTTTATTTGGCAATGGTTGTGTTCGCAGGTTTGCGTGAGCAGATGGAACTGAACAACGTACCAAAAGCAGTAAAAGGTATGCCGCTCGCCTTAATCACCGCCGGTTTGCTGTCGATGACCTTTATGGGCTTCAGTGGTGTTGACAGTGGCTTACGTCTGTTGTTCGGGCTGGACTAATGTGATCTATGCGATTTACGTTTTTACATAAAGACGATGAATCAAGTGTTCTTAGATATAAAAAAACTTTTTGGCTATTGTTTTTAAGGTTATATATAGTAATTTCCATCAGGTGAACATATTATAATCATATTTCGCTCAGTATCAAAAAATTATGAAAAAATTCCTTATATTATTGACAATGGTTTTGTTATCTCAGAACATAAATTCCCAACAATTGGAAGGTACTTATCAAGCAAGCAGAGAATTCCACACCTTGATGAACTCATTTGTTGAGGAAGATAATGTAGATGTTGATTTCAGTTTGTTTTTCAACAAAAATGTTATCAATATCATTGTAACCGTTCATGTGTCTTCTGGGGGAATGGATATAGACTGTGACCTTACGATTCCAGGCACATATCAAAGGACCGGCGACCGAATGCTTTGTAAATTCAATAAAAAATCGACAGATTTTGCTTTAACAGGTATTCGTTCAGATGATCCTGAAATCCAAAAGGTGTTGAATACAGATGAGAGCCGTTTGGGTCTTTATAAACTGTTAGAGGAGATGATGCGCGAGGAGATGGAGTCCGAGATGTCGGACATCTCAGAAGTAAGTAATGTGTTCCAGCGTTTCACCATCAAGTCACAGACTTCCAGAACTATCACAGTCATATTAGAAGATGAGATGGAAATCACATTTATAAAACAAGAATTATTAAAACAATAAATAAAAAAGCATGGTGTGCTCCAACGGTGTAACACTATGCTTTTTTCTTTAAGTTATATTATATAACGTGTGGCAAATAAACATTAAATGTAACAGAATCGTAACGATTATAATTTTAGAATACGATAAATCCACCATACCTTTGTAATAGAAAAAATACTAATATCAAATCATTATGGAATCCTCCCCTAGTATCTTACTGCTGATATTTAAGCTGTTAGGTTCATTAGCCTTGCTTATTTTTGGTATGAAGCAGATGAGTGACACCCTTCAGAAGATGGCTGGTCCTCAGTTACGCCATATCTTAGGCCGCATGACGACGAATCGTTTCACCGGTATGTTTACCGGCATGTTTGTAACCGCCGCTGTTCAGTCGTCCACAGCCACAACAGTCATGACCGTGTCCTTTGTAAACGCAAGTCTTCTGACTTTGGCTCAGGCCATCAGTGTAATCATGGGTGCAAACATCGGTACGACGCTAACCGCCTGGATTATGTCCGCCGGTTTTGCCTTCAACATCACCGACCTCGTCTGGCCCGCTTTTGTTATCGCCTTGTTTCTTATATACCGAAAGCGCAACAAGACTATAGGCGATTTCATCTTTGGTCTTGCTTTTATGTTTCTCGGTTTAGGAACCTTACGCATGACAGGTATGGACATGAAACTGGGTGAGCAGCAAGTCATTCTAGACTTCTTTCAATCGTTTGACAAGGACAGTTTCTGGACCACATTGATATTTCTTGTGATAGGTGGTATTTTGACGATGTGCTGCCAGTCATCCGCCGCAGTGATGGCCATCACGATGATATTGTGTTCAAGCGGTGCTTTACCGATATATCAGGGTATTGCCTTGGTAATGGGTGAGAATATCGGCACAACCGTAACATCGAACTTAGCCGCTCTATCCGCTTCGACTCAGGCCCGCAGAGCAGCCTTTGCCCACATGTTCTTCAATCTGTTCGGCGTGTTCTGGATACTGATTATATTCAAACCATTCGTTAATTTCGTATGTTCCCTTGTTGGCTATGATGTAGAGATGCCCAAAGAGAGCAGTTCGTTTGCCTCAAATACAGCCAAACTCAGTGTTGTCCTCGCCACCTTCCACACCTGTTTTAATGTAATTAACACGTTTATCCTGATTTGGTTCATTCCTCAAATAGAGAAACTGGTATGTAAAGTAATCAAGGGCAAGAAGAAAACAGACGATGAAGCCGATGATAACGAGCCAGTTCGTCTGAAATACATTGAGGGTGGTCTTATGTCCACACCTGAAATTTCAGTCTATCAAGCCCAACAAGAGATAACCGTCTTTGGTAAACGCATGCACCGCATGTTCGGTTTCGTCCAGGGCCTGTTGAACGATACAGATGAGGAGATGTTTGAAAAGACCTATAACCGTGTGGTAAAATATGAAGATATCAGCGACAATATGGAGATAGAGATAGCCAAATATCTTGAGAAAGTGAGTGAGGCTCAGTTAAGCGAAGAGACAACGAGCAAAATTCATGATTTGATGCGTGAGATAAGTGAGTTGGAGAGTATCGGTGATTCCTGCTACAACATCGCCCGGATATTCAAGCGTGTACGTGACAATAATGAAAAGTTCATCGATACTCAGAAAGCAAATATCGATAAGATTATGAATCTTACTTTATCCTCCCTAGAGCAGATGATGGTTGTGTTGAATGGCCGACGTGAGGACTTGTCGATGAAAGAGACTTACCGTATAGAAAATGAGATAAACACGTTACGAGATGAGTATAAAATGGAAAACATGAGTGAGATAAAGAATCACAAATATGACTATTTCATAGGAACAGCCTACATTGACTTAGTGAATGAATGCGAACGCTTAGGCGACTATGTAGTAAATGTTGTCGAGGCGAAATTCTCAAAGTTTTAAGAGGCGCAGCAGACGAGATTATTTACTATTTACATCTTTACGATTACTTTTCACATTTGTTCATTTAGCTATTTAAACATCTAAGAAGAATTAGTATTTCCAGGGCACACATAGCGTAATTCCCTGATTCATAATAATCTGATGGAAAAGAAACGAATACTCGTAGTAGATGACGAGCCGGACTTATGCGAGATTATAAGCGTGAATCTACAACTCTCCGGTTATGTTTCAGACATCGCCTATTCCGCTGAAGAGGTACTTACCAAAGACTTATCCATGTACAACTTAATCATATTGGACGTTATGATGGGCGAGTTGTCCGGCTTTGACTTATTGTCGTTACTAAAGAAAGATACATCAACGCGTCAAATCCCCGTGATGTTTCTAACGGCAAAAGATGGTGAGAACTCTTTATTAGAAGGATTCCGCTTAGGTGCAGATGACTATATCTCCAAGCCATTTTCAGTTAAAGAATTGCTAGCCAGAGTTAAAGCTGTTCTCTCTCGTTCAGTAACCTCATATCAGGCAAACAGTTCCCATTTGATTGACTACAAAGGAATCCGCCTGGATGAAGAGCAGAAAAGCATATCTGTTGACGGTGTATCAGTTTCTTTGACCCGTACAGAATTTGAATTGCTTCATCTGCTTATACTTCACTTAGGTAAGGTCTTCAGCCGTCAGGAGCTGATTAAATCCATCTGGCCCTGTGATGTAATCGTAACAGACCGTACAATAGATGTAAACATCGCCCGTCTTCGTAAGAAATTAGGTATTTACGGAAGCAGTATTTGCTCCCGTCAAGGCTATGGGTATTATATAAGTCAGTCATGAAAAAGGTCAGTGAAGGTAAGAAGATGTTTTTTAGCGTAATGATTATCTTCTTATGCTATGCCATTATCTTTATCCTGTTTGAAGATTACGACCGTCAGTATCTACAGCCCTTTGATGAAGCGAGCGACTGGCACTTGCTGACCTTCTCAATAGTAGTGATGTTATGCCTGTCGTTCTTACTTCACCGTTACTCCCGTAAGATGGACGACCGCATCAGCCGTGATCAGTCGGAGAAAGAAGCTCTGATGCGGCGTGAACTGACCCAGAACATCGGTCATGAGCTGAAGACCCCTGTTGCAAGTATTTTGGGTTTTACAGAGACAATACTGGAAAATCCAGACTTAACCTCAGATCAGAAAACTCAGTTTATTGAAAAAAGCCATGCCCAAGCCCAGCGTTTGTCAGCATTGCTACAAGACCTATCGACTTTAAACAGAATGGATTATGCCCCTGGCATGATAGAGAAGCATAAGACCGATGTCAACGAACTTGTATCGACAGTTGTTAATGATGTTCGAATTTCCCTAGAAAAGAAGTCGATGGAGTTTAAGAACTACCTCCCTTCCAGTGTTTTTGTAAAAGGTAATTCAGCCTTATTATACAGTATATTCCGTAATCTGTTTGATAATTCCATAAACTACTCCGGAGAAAAGAGCACCATAGAGCTTCAAGCTCATGAATCATCGGGTTATTGGCATTTTATCTTCAGCGATAACGGAATAGGTGTTGACACCATCCATCTCCCACGCCTTTTTGAGCGTTTTTACCGTGTTGACCGTGGAAGGATGCGCAGTATTGGTGGAACAGGCTTAGGTTTGTCAATAGTAAAAAACGCAGTCATGCTTCATGGTGGAAATATCAAAGCAGAGCAAAATGGCGAAAGCGGTCTTCGTTTTGTTTTTTCTTTACGAAAATAAAAAAATGTTTCGTGAAAATGAAGAAAGTGTTATTGCGTAAAAGTAGTAGTTTTGAGATTGTTGCTTTTGAAACAATTATTAATGAATTTATTAAAAATATTAACAAAAGGGGAATATTGGTTACAAAGTTTAAAGAATATGTAACAAACATTACAAACTATTGATATTATAATGAGTACTTTTGCGTATAATTTTGGTAAAAATCGTACAAATGCACGAAAAATTGCTAAAATAACACAAGAAATTGAATCAGATTTTGATGGAATTCAAATTAAAGGAATGTATCAGAAAAGAAAAGTAACAAGAAGAGCCAATAGAAACACATCAAATAGGACATGAGATTTTAAAATTCGACTATGACATTATATTAATTAGGGGTGAATAGAAAGGGAAACTGACTGAATAAGTAAAAACGATATCATAACATATCATTTATCATCTTTTTATTAACTAATAACTAATTCAAACATGAAAAAATTTTTTACTCTACTCGCTGCAGCTTTTATATGCAGCAGCAGTGCCGTGTTTGCACAGGATGATGAGCCAGGAGACGATCCCGTTGAACCGCAGTTTGTATCATTCTGGTGTCATGAGTTCCGCGACCCTGAAGTAGGTGCCGCTCAGTTTGATGGTCCGGCAGAAATTGTTGAGGACCCGACCAATCCTAGTAACCACTGCGCAAAAGTTCATGTACGTAGTGAGGAGGTCGCCCGTGCCGCAGAGAACATAATTGAAGCCGACGGTGCTCTTGCAGGTTGGGACAGCCAGTTCTTCGTTTACTCAAAGACCGCTTTCCAGGAGGGTCAGGAGATCAAGCTTGTGATGCGTGTAAGAGCTGAATTCGAGACAGAAGGCGAAACAACAGCATCAGTTGGCACCCAGGCTCACAACGAACCAGGAAACTATAACCACTGGGCTTGCGTAGGCAACGTTGAATTCACTACAGAGTGGAAGAAAGTCGAACTTTCGGCAAATGTGACCGCAGACATGACTCAGGCCGCCAACGGCAAGGAGTTCCACTCCATCGCCTTGAACCTTGCAGACTACAAGAAAGGTATGACGGTTTATTTCGATGACGTGAAGCTTTATGTACGTGACCCCAACCAGCAGCCTCCTTCACCAGACACAGGCTGGTTCAACCTTCTTCCTCAGGGCACAGAGACAGACTTCACCTTCGGCAACTTCCACACCTTCACAGGCCGTGACGGTGAGATAGGTTCAGACCTACCCGCACGCGTAGTAGCAGATCCACTCGATGGTGAGCCTGCATTGAACGTATCAGGTGTTTGCTACAATGCCATCGAAGAAGTACCAATCATTGACGAGGAGACTGGTGAGCCGTTCGTTGACGATGACGGCAATCCTGAAGTTGAGATTAAACAAATCTGGATTAAGGAGAATGGTGACACAGTACGTAATATCGATGACTGGCAGACCCAGTTCTTCGTAACCGTACCTCATGTATTCGCTACAGGCCAGCAGTTTAAACTGAAAATGTGGGCCCGCGCTGACAAACCATCTCAGATTGACACTCAGATTCACACCATGCCAGGAGGCTACATACATTGGAGTTTTGTAGGCAGCATTGATTTGACAACCGAATGGACGCTGTTCGAATTCGGTGAAGAAGAAGTTGACCAGATCCGCACAATACCAAGTGAAGGAAATGGCGGTCAGACAATAGCTTTCAACTGTAACAAGAACAAAGATGAGGTTGTGAACTACTACTTCCGTTTTGAGGAATTCGATTTCAACAATGGTGATGTGACCATTGATGAGCGTACACTCGGAAAAGAAGATATAAATGTTGCAATTCCTGAACCAGGCGAAGAGCCAGCCATCACGAATGTTGACTTCACCACATGTATGGAAACGTTAGGCGTTGAAGACATCGCAGAACTTATCGAGAGCGGCTGTATGACCGTACAGCGTGTTCCTGTACAGACCAGCGAAGAGGAGCAGGGCGAAGAAGCAGCAGGATGGGAAAACGTTATTCCAGACGGAAATATGGAACCTGAGGGAACTACTGATCCGGGCGAAGATGATGATGATCCTAACATGGAAGTACAGTATGAGGAGCAGCTTGAAGCAGCCAGTGGTTTCTCATTTAACAACAAGGGTCTTTACACAGATGAAGGCGTACTTCAATTCGAGGTACCTGAAGGCTACACAGCAGACGCCGTACCATTCAACATCTATAACACCAGTGAGGATTCCTACAAAGGCAAGAGCATTGACGGTGCTTTCTACTTCGTTAACCAAGACGGTTGGAACTATCGTTTCAACATCACCTTCAAGGGTGAGCCATCAGATGCTATAAAGGGTGACGTTAACGGTGACGGCAGGGTTGACATCTCAGACGTTGTTGCTATCATCAACCAGATGGCAGGCACAGCAGAGTGGCCAAACGCCAATGTTAACGGTGACGACAAGGTAGATATCAGCGATGTTGTGAATGTAATCAACATCATGGCTGGCCAGTCAGATGCTGCTGAAGAATAATTCCAGCAGGAAATACTTACAATAAAAAAGTAGTGGGCATAAGCTCACTACTTTTTTATGTATTTATGAATAGGGGAATTCAGGTTAACTATAGTTTTAATGGGTCGTTTAGGATTAATGAGCGAAATAGATTAGCTATCGATAAGATGTAGGATTTCGTTGAAAGAATTGATGATATGATTTGCTCCAGCTTCCTTTAATATAGATACGGAACCGTTACCATACGTGACACCGATGGTAGTAGCTCCCGCTCTATTTCCCATCAGGATATCCACAGGCATATCACCGACAATAAGTGCCTGTTGTGGAGTGAATCCTGTCATCTTCAGTGTTTTAAGGACCGGATAGGGATCTGGTTTCGCCTTATCGACATCATCTGCCCCGAGCAAAAGTTCAAAATCGTCGTAGATTCCCATAGTCTGTGTGAGTTCAACGAGAGATGCATGAGAACGTGATGATGCTATGGTAAGTATATATCCATGTTGTTTCAGCAGCTTAATCGTAGAAATCACATGTGGGAAAGGAGATGGTTTGATATTTGCAAGCGTCTCAGCAAAAATACGTCTATATGTATCGGCACACATTTGGATAGTGTAGCCGTCTAAATCAGGGAACAGCTGTCGGAAACACTCATTGAGCGGTAGCCCGATGATGGAAATACATTCCTCATCGGTTTTAGCAGGCAGCTTCAATTCATTGATTGTAGCTTTGAGAGTAGTGACGATATTTCGTTGGGTGTCGCATAGCGTCCCATCGAAATCAAATACTATCAGTTTTATCTTGCACATCTTGTATTAACTTTCTTACCATTCTTATCCCAAGTGTAAATCCACGCTCCGTTTCTGCTGGTGAAAGTGTCACCACTTGCAGAGAGAATCTCTCCCACATAGCTGACACTGAGGCAAGCCAGCCGTTTGCCATTCACATCATATATGACATAAAAAGCAGTTCCCTGCCTTAATATATAGAAAGAAGCGCTGTATGCCACGATAGTTCCCTGACTGGTGCTGATGGTTTTAATTTTCTTTCCGTCCTGGTCGTAGATATAATACCAAGCTCTGGTTTCCTCAATATGGCTTATGGTCTGGGCATTGGCAAGCGCTACAAAGGCAAAAAAGAATAAGGAAAAGAATAGGGATTTCATCATAATATTTAAGATTTACAAAAGTTTATTAAGTGAATAGAAAAAAATGTTGTAAATTGGGACATACATAAAGTAAGTCCCTACTTGATAAAAAGAATCAAATGCAAATATAACATATCGGTTGCAAAAATACGAAAAAAAGAGAGAAAAACGTTCAAAACCGGATAAAAATCACTAATTTTGTAATAGAAAAAGGATAATTCATGGAAAGTTCTCAAATAGAGAGTAAGCAAACGTCGTTCCGTGATTCAAATATGGAACTACTTCGAATCGTATGCATGCTGCTGGTAATATTATGTCACGCCAACTACATGTCATTGGGTAGTCCGAGCCAATCGGACACCATCATTCACAGCGGGAGTTCATTTTTTAGAATGTATCTCTTTGCTGTTTCTGCCATCTGTGTGAACTGTTTTATCCTGATATCCGGTTGGTATGGCATCCGTCCGAAGCTGAAACGTTTTATCAGTTTAATGTTTCAAGTGCTCTTTGTTTGTAGTGTTTCTCTCCTGTTGTATTCGATTCATTCAAATCACCCCCTTGATCAGAGAGATTTCAAAAGCCTGCTACTATTGACAGATGACCTTTGGTTTGTAAAAACTTATATCATATTATATCTGTTGTCTCCAGCCTTAAATTCATTTGGTCAACATGTTACCCATCGTCAGTATTTACTTATCTTGGCAGGATTGTTCCTATTCCAGACAATCTATGGATGGATGTCATCAGGTGCAAACTGGATTGACGGAGGATACTCTCCCTTCAGTTTCATATTTCTATATCTTGTAGCACAATATATCCGCCTTTATCCGAACAGATTGACAAATCAATGCGCAATTCATTATATATCAGCATTTTTGATATTGACATTTGCCACCACTTCTGTAAACTATCTATCCATTCGTTGTGGTATCGGCGAGGGAACAGCATGGTTTTCATACATATCGCCATTCATTCTACTCGAGTCTATTCTATTCTTTTTATTCTTCACAAAACTATCATTTAAAAGCAGAGTAGTGAACTGGATATCCAGCTCTTGCTTTGCTGTTTATTTATTCCACTGCACACCAATAACTTTGGACGGCTTTTGTGAGCAAATCCGTAAATATGATGGAGTCGGTGATTATCTGTCCATTGTGGTAATGATAATCGTCATATTCACTGTATCCATCATGGTTGACAAAGTACGAATGTTGTTATGGAGTTTATTTTTGAAAGTCAAAAAGATAATTTATAAGTGAAAAGTGTAGTTTCTTCGCAAATGAAATTCACACTGGGATTTTCAAATTAATCTTTATAAAAAGTCGAGATGATAGTGTTTTTGAGAAAAGTAAATAGTGAATAGTTAAACGAGTATTAGTGGGGACATACATAAAGTAAATTCTTTCAAATAGATGAAAAACCAGAGTGTCCACTCCAAAGGTGATATATGACAGAAATTCGGTAAAAAAACGAGCAAAGTCTGTTAAGTTGGTGACAATCATCATAATTTACAGAATATGTTACAAACCTGTATTTATATTCAAATAAAATGTTGTAACTTGCAGCCTGAAAAAAGAAACGAACAAATCAGGAAAATCAAAAAACATGAAAAAAATGCTATTGACCCTCGGATTGCTGAGTTACCTGCCATTATGTGCTCAGAATCCGATAATTCGTGACCAATTCACGGCGGATCCGACCGCACGTGTGTTTAATGGAAAAATGTATCTTTATCCCTCTCATGACATCCCAGCTCCCGCCGGTCAACGTCAAGACTGGTTCTGTATGGCCGACTATCATGTGTTCTCTTCTGAGAATCTGACAGACTGGGAGGATCACGGGGTTATTGTGACTCACAACGATGTGGAATGGGTACGTCCAGAAAGCTATGCGATGTGGGCTCCCGACTGTGTATGTAAAAACGGGAAATACTATTTTTATTTTCCGGCATCACCTAAAAGTGGGCGTGGTTTCGGCATTGGTGTTGGTATCTCAGACAGTCCTTCCGGTCCATTCCGATTTGAACCGAACATGATTCAAGGCGCAATGGGTATTGACCCTTGTGTTCTGATTGACGATGACGGAACGAGCTATCTTTATTGGAGCGGCATGGGTATCCGCGGATGCAAACTGAAAGACAACATGACGGAATTAGACGGTCAGTCGCAGCAGATGGAAGGTTTGCCCGACGGCTTCAAGGAAGGTCCATTCGCATTCAAACGCAACGGTATCTATTATCTGACATTCCCCTGGGTTCGCAAGGAAGGGGGCACAGAGACCCTCGCCTACTCGACCTCTACAAGCCCCCTTGGTCCGTGGACATTCAAGGGACTAATCATGGCAGAACACTCCAACGGGTGTTGGACGAATCATCATTCGATAGTTGAATATAAAGGTGAGTGGTACCTGTTCTATCACCACAACGATCTCTCTCCGAAATTCGACAAGAACCGCAGTGCCCACATCGACAAGATTACTTTTGCCAAGAACGGTGACATCATTGAGGTGAAGCCCACAATCCGTGGTGTTGGTATCAATCCCTGCACCTCCCGCATTGAGATAGACCGTTATGATGAACCTGGCAAAGGAGTAACAGTAGAATTTGTAGATACCGCCAACACCTTTAAAGGCTGGTATGCCACACTTACTGACAAAGACAGCTGGCTGACCTACCGTGATGTGGATTTCAGCGATTTAGGTGCCAGTGGCTATCTGATAGCCAACGTGAAGGCCGAGAACAACACTGAGTTGATTATCAAAGAGAAAAACGCAAAAGGCAAAACATTAGCCAAAGTAAAAGTAGTATGTATGACCGAGGGTCAGTTCCGTCGTGACAACCGTGGCCGTTGGATGACACTTACCTCCTCTTTAGATTATATCCCAAAAGGAGTGACCGATCTATATATCACGAGTGCAGACGGCAATGTAAGCATCGACTGGATTCAGTTCAAGAACCGCGACAAATACTTCCAGCCAGCAAGCAGCGGCTCTGCCCGTCCTGACGACCAGGGCTTCATCCGCCGTTGGCTCCTGTTAGATCCTATAGATAAACCAAACCGTTCGAATACGGTATTCACGGACAGTTATCTCCAAGAGAATTTCAACAAGGAGTATTTTGCCAATCAGTTCACCGCAGTCCCGAAATCTGGTCAGCAGGAAAAAGTAGAAAAACAAGTACTCACTTGGCATGGTTTGGACAGTGAACGTTTTAATGTGAAACTGTTCCGATTTGCAGATTTGAACCAGAAGCAGATTTATGGCGTGCTGTTCTGGGGTGTGACAGTAATCAACTGTGATGAAGAAATTCCCAATGTGCGTTTAGCCGCAGGTTCGAACAGTGCCTCGTCCTGGTGGTTGAACGGTGAGCAGGTGTTATTACTGTCGGGCGACCGCCGAATGGTTGAAGACGACGGAATGTCTCAGCGTCTGACATTGAAGAAAGGCAAGAACATCCTTCGTTGTGCCGTGATTAACGGTCCCGGCATGAGCGACTTCTGTGTCCGTTTTTTAGATGAGAGTGGTAAACCAGTAACAAACTATACTATCAATATCGAATAAAATGAAAAGTCTAATAATCACATTAGCCTTATCGGCAACAAGTTTGAGTATTACAGCCCAAGACGGGCAGCCCTATATCCACGACCCTTCAACGATAGCAGAATGTGAAGGGAAGTATTACACCTTTGGCACAGGCGGTGGTGGTCTGATTTCTGAGGACGGCTGGGTTTGGCATGGAGGAGCAGAACGTCCCGGCGGTGGCGCAGCTCCTGACGTGATGAAAATCGGTGACCGATACCTGATGATTTACGGTGCCACCGGTGGTGGTCTTGGTGGCGGTCATAACGGAAGGATTCTGACGATGTGGAACAAGACATTGGATCCGAAGTCTCCCGACTTCAAGTTTACGGATGCTGTGGAAGTAGCAGCAAGTGACGGCATGGAAGACAACGACGCCATTGACCCTTGTCTTCTTCTCGACCCTCGTGGCCGTTTATGGGTGAGCTACGGCACCTATTTCGGCACCATCCGTCTGATAGAGCTTGATCCTAAGACTGGCTTCCGCAAGAAAGGTAACAAGGAAAAAGACATCGCTATAGACTGTGAGGCCTCGGATTTGATATACCGTGACGGGTGGTATTACCTGCTTGGCACTCATGGCACCTGCTGCGATGGAGTAAATTCCACCTATAATATTGTAGTAGGCCGTTCTAAAGACGTGACCGGTCCCTACGTTGACAATGTTGGCCGTGACATGTTCCATGGCGGTGGCAAGATGGTCATCAACGCAGGCGACAGAGTATGCGGTCCGGGTCATTTCGGAAGAACTATTATCGATGAAGGCGTTGAAATCATGTCATGCCATTATGAGGCAGACTTTGACCGTAGCGGTCGCAGCGTTCTGGGCATCCGTCCATTGCTATGGAAAAATGGCTGGCCAGTGGCAGGTGACCGTTTCAAGAGCGGTACATACGAAATAGAGTCTGAACGTCGTGGTTACTCATTGGAATTAGCAGTTGACTTTGTGCGGATGACTCAAGAACGTCAACGCTTCTGGAACATGGATGCAAACCAACCGCTGGTAAAGATTGAGAATCAGAAACTATCAGACGTAATCAGCACCTGGCCAAATGGCAACATCGGTGTCCGCACAGGCGACTATATGTTCCGTCCTCATCAGCGTTGGACCGTAACTCCTGTAGCAGAAGCCGGCGGTTATTTAGGTGGTCCTTATTACAAAATCGTGATAGAAGGAACAGACCGCGCTTTAACCGCTACCGCCAATAAGGAATTGACAACTGTTCCGACATTCAGCGGCAGTGACGAACAACTATGGCGCATAGAGCAACTGACCGACGGCTGTTTCCGAATCATGCCGAAACGCATTCCCGGTGAAACTGGTTTGAACACCACATACGTACTTTATTCTGCTGGTGACAGCACCCCAACACTTGCAAAGTGGGACTTTAGCAGTGATAACTCGAAGTGGAATTTCAGAAATCAGTAAGATTATATAAAGTGAATAGTGAATAGTGAAAAGTATAGTTACCCAAGAAAAAAACACATATTCACCATCTTATTCAGGCATTTGACTTACTAATAATTCCACCAGCCTTGGTAAAGCATAGCTGTCGATTTCCTTTTCCTCAATCCAAAGGAAATCGGCAGCTATTTTTGGTTTATCGTTAGTCTCAACGAGATAGCAATCTGCAAAAATGACCTGATGTGTGAGCACATGCTTGACGCTTTGACACACCAATGAGATACTACCCTTAAAATCAGGAATTTTGGGATTATCCTCAATCATTAATGGTTCCCATAATCCCTGCCAAATATCTCCAGCCGGTCGTTTTCTAAGCGCAATAAACGTCTGAGAATTAGTTTTATATCTGATGTAATAATAATAGAACTTCCTTTCTCTGATTTTCACTTTATTCGTTTTGACGGGTAGAGAATAAACTCTTTGTGTTCTTAGTGCGTCACACGTATCAATCATAGGGCAATTGTCACATCTCGGTGAATGTGGCGTGCATTGTATTGCCCCAAAATCCATCATCGCCTGATTGAAGTCAGCCGGATTATTTAAAGGAAGTAAATCCTGCGCTAATTCAGTAAACATTTTTTTTCCCAACGCAGAATCAATCGGTGTATCAATTCCAAAATGCCTTGCCAGCACCCTATAGACATTTCCATCGACAGCAGCAATCGGAATATTGAAAGCAAATGATGCTATAGCAGCAGCAGTGTAGTCCCCTACCCCCTTAAGTGATTTGATATCTTTGAGCGTGTCTGGAAATTTTCCGAATTCCACGATTTGTTTTGCAGCAACATGCAAGTTACGTGCTCTAGAATAATACCCCAGTCCTTGCCACTCTCTAAGAACCTCATCTTCTGTAGCTTCCGCCAAGGATTCCACGTTGGGCCATCTGCTTACAAAACGAGACCAATAACCTGTACCCTGTTGAATTCTGGTCTGTTGCAGTATAATCTCACTCAGCCAAATAGGATACGGGTCGTTAATATTTCTCCATGGCAAATCCCTTTTATTGGCTTCAAACCACTTGAGAAGTCGATATGTGAAATCGTTGTGCATGTTTGAGTTTGGAGACGAGAAGACAAGAAGACGAGAAGGAGTGCATCAATTAATCGAGAAATTATTCTTGCATGAATCTGAGCGATGTAACTTTTTCCAGTCTTGCTTTCAATTTTGGCATATTATCCTTTCGAATACGAAGAGTCATGGCGCAATCGTTGTCGAACATCTGACTGATGACATCTGGATTTTCCTCCTTTACAATCCTCATCACATCGTTCATGTAAGGATATTCAAAGTTGAAGGAAATAGAGAGTTCTACTTTTTTCTCCATAATCTCTGCATTAGCAATCGCCTCAGCCGCCGCCGCCCTATATGCGACAATCAGTCCTCCTGTCCCCAATTTGACTCCTCCGAAATACCGAACGACAATTATCAAAATGTCTGTCAGATTGTTAGAATTAATCTGTCCAAGAATCGGTTTACCCGCAGTTCCAGATGGTTCTCCATTGTCGTTAGCCCTGAAAACAGTTCTCTCTGGTCCAATCATATAAGCATAACAGACATGCCTTGCATCGTAATATTTCTTTTGAAATTCCGCTACCTTGCCTTTGATTTCGTCAATTGTAGAAACAGGAAAAGCGAACGCAAGAAACTTGCTTCGCTTTTCCGTGAATGTAGCTTGGGATGGAGCTTTTATGGTGAGAAAGGTATCCATTACGAGAAGATAAGAAGACGAGAAGAAAGAAGACAAGCCGTCTGAATCTTCAGGAGAGTTTATGGATGACGAGTCCTGACCTGAGTTTAGGCTCAAACCATGTAGCTTTTGGCGGCATGATATTACCAGAATCCGCTATATCCATTATTTGTTTCATGGTAACAGGATAAAGTGCAAGTGCCATCTTCATCTCTCCAGAGTCAACCCTTCTTTTGAGTTCATTAAGTCCTCTCAATCCACCGACAAAATCAATTCTCTTATCTTTTCTGAGGTCTTTTATTCCGAGAATCTCATCAAGAATGAGTTTGGATGAGATACTGACATCTAGCACACCAATCGGGTCGTTATCATCATAAGTTCCCTGTTTTGCTTTCAGACTGTACCATTTTCCTTCAAGATACAACGCAAACTCATGAAGCTGTTTCGGGCGATAATTCTCTTTGCCCATCTCCTTCACTGTGAAATTATTCTTTAGAGCTTCGATGAACTGTTCTGGTGACAATCCGTTAAGATCTTTAACCACCCTGTTGTAATCGAGAATCGTGAGTTGAGATGCAGGGAAACACACTGCCATAAAATAATTGTATTCCTCATCCCCTTTATGGTTCGGATTCATTCTGGCTTTCTCGGCACCGACTAATGCCGCCGCAGCAGACCGGTGATGTCCATCAGCAATATAGAGGTTAGGCATTTTCTCAAATTCAGCTGTAATCGTGGCCATATCCTTCTCATCCTCAATAACCCAGAGTTTATGTCCGAAACCATCAACAGGTGCAATGAAATCATAAACAGGCTCAGTAGCGGCATATTTACTGATTAGATTCAGCAAAACCTCATTATCCTGATAAGCAAAAAAGACTGGTTCGATATTGGCATTGTTCACTCTGACATGCTTCATCCGGTCTTCCTCCTTATCCGCCCTGGTAAGCTCATGCTTTTTAATCACTCCGTTAAGGTAATCTTCCACGTATGCTCCAACGACAAGTCCATACTGCGTCTTGCCATTCATAGACTGAGCATATATGTAGTAATGTTCTTTGTCGTCCTGCACAAGCCATCCCTTGTCCTGGAACTTCTGAAACTGCTCCGCAGCAGACAGATAAACTTTTGGGTCGTGCTCATCCGTACCTTCGGGGAAATTAATTTCCGGGCGAATGATATGGTAGAGTGACATTTCATTTTCTCCTGCCTCAAGACGCGCCTCCTGTGAGTTAAGGACATCGTATGGCCTAGACTCGACCTTCTCGACAAGTTCTTTCGGTGGCCGCAGACCTTTAAACGGTTTTACTATCGCCATATTAATCAATTAAAAAACAAATTGGAACACTTGAGAAGTCAAGAAGACGCGAAGAGAAGAACACAAGAGAAAAGTCCTGCTTTCTAAATACTTCAGTAGTCGTCACTTAACTTATCAAGAAATCCAACTTGCTTTATTATTTACTTATTAACCTGGAATTTAGTGCATCCTTCCTTGAAGAAGGCCACAATCTGCTTAGCAGCCGCAATACCGGCGTTGATATTCGCTTCAGCTGTCTGTGCCCCCATTTTCTTAGGAGTAGCAAAATATCTGCCCTCAAACTGTGCAAACTGTTCATCTGCATCGGGCTTGATGTCTGTGACATATTTGATGTCGTCACGTTCCTTCATCAGCTCAATGAGCTCTGTCTCATTGATGACTTCCTTCCGAGCCGTGTTAACCACGATACCCCCTTTTTTCATCTTCCCCACGAGCTCCTTGTTGATGCTCTGTTTGGTCTCCGGTGTAGCTGGAATATGTAGGCTTACAATGTCGCAAGTTTCAAAAAGTTCTTCCTGGTTCTTCGCCGCATGTACTCCAGCAGCCTCAATTACTTCAGCCGGGCAATATGCATCGTAAGCAGCAACCTCCATACCGAATCCTTTTGCGACACGTGCGACATTTCGTCCGACATTGCCAAACGCAAGAATTCCAAGTTTCTTTCCCATGAGCTCTGTTCCAGCTTTACCGTTGTAAAAATTACGAACGGCAAACACAAGTAGTCCGAAAACGAGCTCGGCAACTGCGTTTGAGTTCTGTCCAGGAGTGTTCATCACAACTACTCCATGCTGAGTTGCAGCTTCCAAATCGACGTTATCATATCCTGCACCAGCACGAACGACAATTTTCAACTGTTTGGCAGCATCAAGCACTTGAGCATCAATTTTATCCGAACGTATAATGATGGCATTAACATCAGCCACAGCTTCAAGCAATTGCTGTTTCTCTGTATATTTTTCAAGAATAGCGAGTTGGAATCCCGCATTTTCAATTTCTTTCTTAATACCCTCAACAGCTACTGGTGCAAAGGGTTTTTCTGTTGCAATCAGAACTTTCATGTCTCTTATGGATTTATTTATAGTTAAATGTATTTGCGGTTACACGCAGACCGCATAACCGCAAAACAATATATTCTTCAAAATTAGTGAGCCTTCTCAAATTCCTGCATAGCCTGTATGAGGGCTTTCACCCCTTCTACAGACATGGCGTTGTAGCATGATGCTCTGAATCCACCTACAGAACGATGTCCTTTCACACCTACCATTCCCTTTTCCGTGGCGAATTTCATAAAGTCAGACTCAAGCTCCTTATACTCATCATTCATTACGAAACAGATGTTCATGACAGATCTGTCCTCTGCCTGAACAGTACCTCTGAACAACTTGTTTCTGTCAATCTCATCATAGAGAATCTTGGCACGCTCATTAGCTCTCTTATCCATAGCTACGACACCACCCTGAGCCTTAATCCACTTAAGATTCTGGAGTGCACAATAAATCGGCACAACAGGCGGAGTGTTGAACATAGACCCTTTCTCAACGTGAGTACGATAGTCAAGCATAGTTGGTATAGGTCTTGAAACTTTTCCAAGTGCATCTTCCTTAACAATGACAAAAGTAACACCAGCCATAGAAAGGTTTTTCTGTGCTCCTCCGTAAATACAGTTGTACTTGCTGATATCAATAGGTCTTGAGAAAATATCTGAAGACATATCTGCAATCAGGGGAACAGGAGAGTCAATTTCTTTTCTGATCTCGGTTCCATAGATTGTGTTGTTCGTGGTGATATGGAGATAGTCAGCATCAGCTGGAATGTCAAATTTTTTCGGAATATAAGTGTAAGTAGCCTCAGCAGATGATGCTACCTCAACAACCTCTCCAAAAAGTTTTGCCTCCTTGATAGCTTTCTTAGCCCAGACACCGGTGTTGAGATAAGCAGCTTTCTTCTCGAGAAAATTGTAAGGCACCTGGCAGAACTGAAGACTTGCTCCCCCTCCAAGGAAAATGACTGCATATCCTTGTGGAATATCGAGCAACTCCTTAAAAAGTGCTACAGCCTCATCAACCACTGGCTGAAAGTCTTTAGCTCTATGGCTGATTTCCATAAGCGAAAGACCTGAACCATTAAAATCCAAACAAGCATTCGCAGTCGCTTCAATAACCTCTCTCGGGAGAATGGAAGGTCCTGCGTTGAAATTGTACTTTTTCATTTTAATTTGTTATAATTATAAATCTAAAAATCAATCTTTCTCAAATAGAATGCAAATTTACACATTTTTTATGTGTTTAGCAAACAAATGTCATAGAAAAGTGGAAATAAGTGTAAAAAAGACAACTAAATTCACATTTTACTATATACGATTTAATAATCGTTTAAATAAATCAGAAACGAATTTGATAAAGAGAAGAATACGAGACGAGAAGAAGACGAGATTATAGTTT
>JAEEGG010004014.1_pt1 | contig 36014 bp, 37 predicted proteins | sample 9134161 | NCBI WGS metagenome assembly JAEEGG01 (sample SAMN16246543, study PRJNA631951) | gut metagenome | biome: gut microbiome; feature: rumen; material: CR-attached | host: Bos | place: Iran: Karaj | collected 2018-10
TGGCTTCTGGCTAATGACTTGAAATAATATCTGATTGCACAGGTGGTCGCAAGATGCAGTTCGATACTGCCAGTCAGAACAATTTGATACAAAACAATATATATGTTCAATTTAGACAAATTCATAAGTGATAGCGTTACCTTCCGTCCGAGTAGCATGTTTAAGGGTGACATTGAGGCAAATGCCGCGAAACTCACCCAGGAGATTAAGGGTAAGAAAGTTTGTGTAATTGGTGGAGCGGGCTCTATTGGATCCAGTTTCATCAAGGCTGTACTACGGTTTGAACCTGCTAGTGTTGTGGTAGTTGACCTCAATGAGAACGGGTTGGCTGAGTTGGTTCGTGATGTACGCTCAACCAATGGGCTTTACGTTCCTGATGAGTTCCGCTGCTATACATTGAACTTTGCAGACCCTATCTTTGAGCGCATCTTCCGTGAGGAAAAGGGGTTTGATATTGTGGCCAACTTCTCTGCACACAAGCATGTACGTTCGGAGAAAGACCGTTATAGCGTGCAGGCGTTGATAGAGAACAACGACATCAAGGCCAAGAAACTGATGGACTTGCTCTGCGAGTGCCCGCCTAAGCACTTCTTCTGCGTCTCCACCGATAAGGCGGCGAACCCCGTGAATATCATGGGAGCCAGTAAGCGCATCATGGAAGACTTGGTGATGGCTTACAACAAGTATTTTAAGGTAACTACCGCCCGTTTTGCAAATGTCGCTTTTAGCAACGGCTCATTGCCTGATGGATGGATTCATCGTTTGCAGAAGAAGCAGCCGTTGGTGGCTCCTTCTGACGTGAAACGTTACTTTGTGAGTCCTGAGGAAAGCGGTCAGATTTGTATGCTGGCTTGTATACTTGGCAAGGGTGGAGAGGTGTTCTTCCCGAAGTTGGGTGAAGACCAGATGTTAACTTTCTCTTCTATTTGTGATGAGTTTGTGAAAGCTGAAGGCTTTGAGAAGAAACAATGCGCTAATGATGCAGAAGCTGTAGCGTATGCTTCTCAGATGGGTTATGACAGTGAAACCTATCCTGTAGTATACTTTGGAAGCGATACAACAGGTGAGAAGGCTTACGAAGAGTTCTATGTTCCGGGTGAGAAGATTGACATGCAGCGGTTCAAGGCTCTAGGAGTTGTAGAACAGACTACCCGTCACGAAATGGATGAGGTGAATGGTTTCTTTGATAAACTGGAAGGAATCTTTGCAAAAGATGATTTCACCAAGGCTCAGGTTGTTGAAGCTATCAAAAAGTTCATACCTAATTTCGAGCACGAGGAAAAGGGCAAGAACCTAGATCAAAAAATGTGATTTGGATAATACCTAGTTTGTTATTATGCCTCAAGTAAGTACTGCAAAAAGGTTGGCAAAGAATACATTCTTTATGTATTTCCGGATGGCTTTTCTTATGATAATCGCCCTTTATACTTCAAGGGTGGTCTTAGAAAAGTTAGGGGTTGAGGATTATGGAATTTATAATGTAGTTGGAAGTTTAGTTGCGATATTTACATCTCTACGTAGTTTGTTCTCAGTATCATCACAGCGTTTTTTGAGTACAGACATGGGGCGTGGTGACGAATCCAATCTTAATAAGACTTATAATCATAGTTTATATATAAACTCCTTTTTTGCGTTATTTGTTATTATTGTTGCTGAAATTGTTGGTTATTGGTTTTTTAACGGTCATATCAATGTCGACGAATCAAGGCTTGCAGCAGCTAAATGGGTTTTCCACTTTTCTGTTCTTTCATCCGCTACAATAGTTTTTACATCGTCATTTGAAGCTTTATGCATTGCTCATGAGAAGATGTCTTTTTATGCCTATATATCTATTTTCGAAGGTTTGTTGCAGCTAGGTGTTGTTTTTCTGCTTTCAATATCACCAATAGATGCTCTGGTGTTTTATGGATTATTAAAATTGGGGATAGCTGTATTAATTTTATTAGTTAATTATACCTATTGTAAAAGGAGTTTCGCTGAATGCTATTTTTGTAATTGTTTTGATAAACACTATCTAAAAAAGATGTTGTCTTTTTCAGGATGGTCTTTTCTAGGGAGTACTTCATACACACTTACTCAACAAGGGATGAATATGGTGTTAAACATATTTGGAGGCCCTATTGTAAATGCAGCTAGAGGAATAGCTTATCAAGTTAACTCTGCTATAAATCAGTTTATGAGTAATATAGTAGTAGCAATCCGTCCGTATTGTATTAAGACTTATGCTGAAGGAAATTCTAAAAAGACATTTGATCTACTTTTCATTTTTACAAAAATATCTTTTTGTATTCAATTTTGTTTGATAATTCCAATAGTATTCTTAACGCCCAAAATATTAGATCTTTGGCTAGGGCAAGTGCCTGAGTATTCAGTAATATTTGTACAACTTGTATTAACGAATACACTTGTAAGAACTTTTCATCCAGCAGTGGATTTGTTGTTTATGGCAAATGGTAAACTTAAGAGGTATCAGATTACAGAAGGTTTTTTCTTATTAATGCCTCTTGTTACTTCCTATTTCCTTTTAAAAGGAGGACTTCCATATTACTCAGCATTTATTTCAATTATCGTTTTTGAGTGTATCAATTTTATTGCTATTTCATTTGTTGCGAAAAAAGAAGCGGAATTTCCAGTGGCGCGTTTCACAAAAGAGGTATTATTGCATTGTGTAATATGTGTCATTCTTGGAGTTGTATTGTTTCAACTATCAAGTAAGTCGTATGAAGTATGGCAAAAGCTTCTGTATGCAATCTGTTCGATATGTTTAGGGTGTGCTTATATGCTTCTGTTTTGTTTCAAGAAATACGAAATAAAGCAGCTAAAGGCTCTTAAAAGGAAACCTAATGATTGAATAGCATAATTGGATTTTTAGAGTTTACGGATTGTGATTTGCTATTTATTTTATTTTTAATAGATGAAATATTGATATAATATGAAAGGAATAGTATTAGCCGGAGGTTCCGGCACCAGACTTTACCCAATAACAAAGGGCGTGAGCAAACAATTGCTCCCGATTTATGATAAGCCGATGGTTTATTATCCCATCAGTGCGTTGATGCTGGCTGGCATCAGAGATATATTGATTATCTCTACACCCTGCGATTTGCCAGGATTCAAACGTCTTTTGGGTGACGGCTCTGATTATGGCGTTCATTTCGAATATGCAGAGCAACCTTCACCTGATGGACTCGCTCAGGCTTTTATCATAGGTGAGAAGTTCATTGGTAACGATTCTGCTTGTCTTGTTCTGGGCGATAATATTTTCTATGGCGCAGGCTTTACTAAACTTCTGAAGAATGCCGTAAACGATGCAGATAAGAATGGAAAAGCAACCGTCTTTGGTTATTGGGTTTCAGACCCGGAACGCTATGGTGTGGCAGAGTTCGATAGAGAGGGCAATTGCCTGAGCATAGAAGAGAAGCCTAAAGAACCCAAGAGCAACTATGCTGTTGTAGGACTCTATTTCTATCCCAATAAGGTGGTTGATGTAGCCAAGCACATTAAGCCATCAGCCCGTGGCGAACTGGAGATAACCACAGTAAACCAAGAGTTCCTGAAGGATGGAGAGCTGAAGGTTCAGGTCTTTGGACGTGGCTTTGCTTGGTTAGATACAGGCACTCACGACAGCCTTGCCGAGGCAAGCACTTTTGTTGAAGTTATAGAGAAACGCCAAGGTTTAAAGGTGGCCTGTTTAGAGGGTATAGCTTACCGTAATGGCTGGATTAGCGAAGAGCGTATGCGAGAGATTGCTCAGCCAATGTTGAAGAACCAATACGGCCAATACCTTCTGAAGGTGATAGATGAGATGAAGGAGGAAATTACTTCTGATTCTTTTAGAGAATACAAGTAGAACCATTAAACTTAATGATGATGACATTAGACAATTGCAAGATAATTCAGTTGCCCAAAATAACAGACCCTCGCGGAAACCTGTCAATCATTGAGCAAATCAAGCAGATACCGTTTGAAATCAAACGAGTGCATTGGGTTTACGATGTGCCTGGAGGTTTTGATAGAGGCGGTCATGCCTATAAAGAAACAGAGGAGTTTATAGTTGCTCTTTCTGGTAGTTTTGATGTAGTGGTTGATGATGGTGTCGTAAAGATGACATACCAACTGAACAGGTCTTATTTTGGCTTGTTTGTACCAAAAGGCATGTGGCGCACTATGACCAATTTCTCTACAAACTCATTGGCATTAGTTCTATCATCAACAGAGTATGATGAAAATGACTACGTGTCGGACTATAAAGAATATAAGACTTGGAGAAATGACCCTTCAAAAGTACCAACTATTACAGATGCTAAGACATCAGTAAAGTTGAATAATCCTTTGAACAAACACATGATGGACGAAGGTAAGAGTGTGTTTGACTGTTCTCTTTGCGAGTTGAACAAGATGCATGATGCCGAAGGAAACTTGACGTTCATGTATGAGAATGTACATGTACCATTCAATATCAATCGTGTTTTCTATAGCTATGACATTCCTGGTGGTGAGGATCGTGGGGCACATGCGCATAAGAAGTGTCACCAGTTCTTGATTGCTGCCAGTGGTAGTTTTGAGGTGGTGCTGGATGATGGTATTAATAAACGTACAGTCCTTTTGAACCGTCCATTCTGGGGATTACATGTACCGCCTGGAATCTGGGCTTCTGAGCAAGGTTTCTCATCAGGCAGTATCTGTTTGGTGCTTGCCAGTCACGGTTACAGCGAAGAGGACTATATCCGTAACTATGATGATTATCTAAAGTATCTTAAAGAACGGGAGGGAAAATAAGGTGAAAGGTATCGTTCTGGCAGGTGATTCTGGGCAAAGGCTACATCCTTTGACTCTAGGTGTTCCCAAACAGTTATTGCCAATCTATGACAAACCGATGATTCATTACCCCATTGAGACACTGGTGGGAGCTGGCATTAAGGATATTTTGATTATAACCAGTCCAAAATATTCTGCTAACTTCGTATCTGCTTTGGGTGATGGCTCAGTCTTTGGTGCAAATTTTTCTTATTCGATACAATCTTCACCTGATGGAGCTGCTCAGGCTTTTACGATAGCAGAAGAATACCTTGACAAATCTCCCGTGTGTATGATAACTGGCGATTGCATCATCATAGGAGATGATAGAGACGAAAAGTTACGTAAAGCTATTCGTGCTGCCAGAAATAGTGGACAGGCAACAATCTTTCTCTCAAAAGAATATGATCCCAATCAATATGGGGTTGCAACACTTAACCAGAAAGGTAAGTGCGAGGAAATAAAGGAATCAGCAGATAACCGCCGAGATTATTCAATTACGGGTTTGTATGTTTTTCCAAAGGGAGTATCTGAGTTTGCTAAATTAATAGAGAAGTCTGAAAGAGGAAGATATGAAGTGACATCATTGAATCAAATCTATTTGCAGGAGAACAAACTACAGGTACAGATACTTGGAGATAACTATAAATGGTTTGATACAAATTCCATTGACAACTTGTTGATAGCAAGCAATTTTATCAAAAATCAAAGAAAAGTAATAAAATAAAAAGATATGGTAAAGTTATTAGACTTACAAGCTATCACCGCTCAGCATGGTGATGAATACAAGGCAGCGGTTAAACGCGTGATTGATTCTGGTTGGTTCCTTCAGGGAAATGAGAATAAGCAGTTCGAAGCAGACTATGCTAAGTATATTGGTACAGACCATTGTATTGCTGTTGCCAATGGACTGGATGCCTTGTATCTGTTGATGCGAGGATATAAGGAAATGGGCATAATGCAGGATGGTGATGAAATCATTGTACCTGCCAATACTTATATCGCTACCATCATTGCTATTACCCGCAATAACCTTGTTCCTGTGCTGGTAGAACCCACATGGGAACATCTGGAAATTGATATCGATAAGATTGAAGCAGCAATTACGCCTAAGACCAAGGGTGTGATGATTGTACATCTCTATGGACGTATCGCTTACAACGATAAGTTGGGTGAGATTTGCAAAAAGCACGGCCTGAAACTGATGGAAGACTGTGCTCAGAGTCATGGTTGTGCATGGAAGGGTGTGAAGACAGGTGCACTTGGTGATGCTGCTGCTCATAGTTTCTATCCTGGTAAGAACCTTGGTGCATTTGGTGATGCTGGTGCGGTTACCACAAGTGATCCAGAGTTGGCGGAAGTGATTCGTGCTTTGGCTAACTATGGCAGTCAAAAGAAGTACGTTTTCAAGTATGTGGGCATGAACAGCCGTATGTCGGAGCCTGATGCCGCAGTGCTCGATGTCAAGTTGAAATATCTCGATGAAGACAATAAGAAGCGTCAGGAGTTGGCGGCTTATTACTATGAGCATATCAACAACCCTTTGATTACACTCCCCAAGCGTATTCCTGATGAGAACAATGTTTATCATCAGTTCCCCATTTTCTGCGAACGTCGTGATGAGTTACAGGAGTACCTGAAGGAGAATGGTATTCAGACTTTAATTCATTATCCGATTCCTCCACACAAACAAGAGTGTTATAAGGATTGGAATAACCGCAGTTATCCTATTACAGAGAAGATACATGAGGAAGAACTAAGTATTCCTATGAATCAGGTGATATCAGTTGCGGAGGCAGAAGAAGTGGTTCGTGTAATTAATTCATTTAAATAGTTAGAATAATGAAGATATTATTATTCGGTGAGTTTAGTGGCTTGTATAATAGTCTGAAAGAAGGTTTAGTAGCAGAAGGACATCATGTTTTTTTGGCTTCAAATGGGGACGGTACAAAGAATTATCCTTCAGATTTTCGTTGGGATATAAAAATGAGGGCTCCGCTTAAAGTTCGGTTATGTTTAGAAGTGTTGAACATTTTTTTACACAAAAACAAATTAAAGGGATATGACGCTGTCCTTTTAATGTCCCCGCTTCTATTTGGCCCATATTTGTTTCTTAACCGGTTAGTTTATAATTTTTTGATTAAGAATAATAAAAAGGTATTTCTCTCGGGCACTGGTTTGACTCCTTATAGTCTTACGTTTTGGTATAATACAGACAAAAAGTACCATCACTATGCAAAAGGACTTCTGGATAACCCTAGTTATAGGAAGTATTACTTTAACAATAAGATATTAATGGAATGGGAAATGAGTCTACATGATAGAGTTAATGGATATATTCCCATATGGTATGAATATGCAGAGCCTTTCAGGAATCATCCTAAAACTCTAAAGACAATAAGAATACCAATTAATGCAGCAAAATTTGAATATACCCCAAACATAGTAAAAGATAAGATTGTCTTTTTCCATGGGCGGCCATCAAGACCTGGTGCTAAGGGTACAGCTTATATTGAGGAGGCTTTCAAGCGTATGAAAAATAGATATGGTGATATTGCTGAATTTCATGTTGCAGGTGGCTTACCATTTAAAGAATACATGTCTTTAGTTGCACGTACTAATGTTATTCTTGATGATACAAATAGTTATTCTATTGCTATGAATGGCTTATTTTCCTTAGCACAAGGTAAAATAGTACTTGGTGGGGCAGAGAGGGAAGGAAATGAAGAATTAGGATTAATGGATAATCCAGTAATAAATATTGTTCCTGATGTAAACCAAATATGTGAAGCCATTGAATTCTTAATTAAGAATAAAGATACATTTGTGGAGTTAGGCAAAAAAGGTCGAGAGTTTGTTGAAAGGAACCATGATTTCAAAGAAATCGCAAGATTATACGTAAATACAATTGAGAATAATTAGCTGTAAATAATGAAAATTCTTGTTGCTGGTGATTTTTGTCCTCATAATAGAGTCTCTGATTTGATTGAGGAGAATCAATTTGATAAGATCTGGAATGATGTACCTAGTATCACTAAGGATGCAGATTATTGCGTATTGAATCTAGAGTGCCCGATTGTGGAACGTCAAGCCACTCCAATAGCAAAATGTGGCCCTAATTTGAAATGTTCATCCAGGGCTGCCGATGCAATCAAGTTTGCTGGTTTTGATTGTGTAACGCTTGCTAATAATCATTTCTATGATTTTGGTGAAGTGGGTGTAAAAGATACGCTTACAGCACTTCAAGAAAAGGGCATTGATTACGTTGGAGGTGGAGTTAATTTAAAAGATGCTTCTAAGACTTTGTTTAAGGAAGTTAAAGGTAAGAAGTTGGCAATAATTAATTGTTGTGAGCGTGAGTTTTCAATAGCCACAGAAAATTCGGGCGGTAGTAATCCATTAAACATTGTCCAACAGTATTATGCTATTCAAGATGCGCGAAAAAAAGCGGATTTAGTTATTGTAATAATACATGGAGGGGTTGAATTGTTTTGGCTACCCACATACAGAATGGTAGAGATTTATCGATTTTTCATAGACTCTGGAGCGGATGCGGTAATTAATCACCATCAGCATTGCTATAGTGGTTATGAAGTGTACAATGGGAAGCCTATTTTTTATGGACTAGGAAACTTCTGTTTTGATGGAATAGGAAGCGGAGAAAGATGGTCAACAGGCTACATGGTCATATTAGATGAGCAAGATAATAATATCACATATGATTTGATTCCATATTATCAATGTACAAGTCAAGTCGGAATTGATTTAATGAGTGGAGATGATAAAGAGCATTTTTATTGTACTATAAATGATTATAATCATGTAATTAATGATAAGAATAAAAGTGAAGCTATCTACTTAGATTGGTGTAATCAAACTCAAAAAAGTTATAAAAGGGTTCTTAATCCTTTTTATAATAGGTATACTGCAAAATTGTTTGATGGATTTTGGGGAAAGAAATTGATAAACTTAAGAAAATGGCTTTACACAAAGGATATGCTTAATAATGAGTCACATATTGAGAGAGTACGATTATTAGTAGATCAAATGATTGATAAGACATGTAAATAATATAAACAATGAATTCAGAAAAATTTTTAAAGCATCTAAGAAGGCCACAAAATATCTTTTATAAGATACTTAGTATTAAGCCTGAATGGGTTAAGAATGACGAGTTATTCTTAAAGGCCCGTTACTCACTTAGTTTTGGACGTGGTTTGCGACTTGATAACCCTCAGACTTATAGCGAGAAACTGCAATGGTTGAAATTATATAATCATAGACCGGAATATACAACCATGGTGGACAAATATGCTGTAAAGGAATATGTCGCTAACATAATTGGAGAAGAACACGTTATCCCCACATATGGAGTATGGGAAAAACCGGAAGATATTGAATGGGATAAACTACCTTCACAATTTGTTTTAAAAACGACGCACGATAGTGGGGGAATTGTTATATGTCGCAATAAAAATCAGATTGACAAACATGCAGCTGAAAAAAAATTGAATGATGCTTTGAAACATGATTTTTATAGTGTAAACAGGGAGTGGCCTTATAAGAATGTACCTAGGCGTATTATAGCGGAACAATATATAGAGTCAAATACTGAAACACACGACTTGCCTGATTATAAGTTCTTTTGTTTTGATGGTGTGGTTAAGGCTCTTTTTGTTGCAACAGAAAGGCAGAATCCTAACGAGGAGGTGAAGTTCGATTTCTTTGATCCGGACTTTAACTCCCTACCTATTCGTCAAGGTCATGAACATGCAAAGAAATTACCCCAAAAACCTAAGAGTTTTGAAGAAATGAAGATGATAGCTTCAAAACTATCCAAAGGTATTCCTCATGTTAGAATCGACTTGTATGAAGTTGATGGGAAGGTTTTTTTGGGCGAAATGACTTTTTTCCATTTTAGTGGTTTTACTCCTTTTGTTCCAGAAGAGTGGGATTACCGCTTTGGAGAATGGTTGGTTTTACCGTCTACTAAAATAATATAATCAACTTTATTATTGCGGTTCCGCTAGTGTTTGCTTGTGAAAGCGGGGAATGATCCTATAGTACCAGATTACGTTTGATAGTCTAACTAATGAATGATATTTATTACTTACTACTTTGGACGATTTTTTTCGTTTTAAGTATAATGCATTTCTTTGGTGTATTAAAATATAGTAAGCACCTGACCAGTGTATTACTATTAGTCATATCCTTTTTTGTGGGCTATCGTAATAATATCGGTTTAGACTGGATTAGTTATGTGGATTTCTACAATTCTGGTGTGGCTGCTGATAAATTATCAGGGGCTTACGAACCAGTTTTTATGTTGGCTCGATGGCTTTTTTATTCATTAGGATTTCGTTATGAAGTATTCTTTCTCTTCCTATCTTTTATCTCTTTGTATTTGATAAAAAAATGTGCAGAACAATTGGGCGTAAAAAACACCTACTTAGTATTTCTTGTTTATGTCTCATTGTTTTTTTGCATTTTTCAATTTAACATTGTTAGAAGTGGTTTGATGGCTTCATGCCTATGGGTGGCTTTTACCACAAGTAAAGAGGGAAAGAATAAGAAAGCTATACTTTGGTGTTTTGTAGCAGCAGGTTTCCATGTAGTGGCATTATTATTTATTCCTTTGTTACTCATTATAAATAAAAGTTATTCTTTGAAATGGGTAATAGGAATCTTGTTAGTTGGGTATGTGGTTATGTCTTTTCATATAGGGGACATCTTTTTGGATTATTTCCCATTTTTAAAATCAATTGATCGTGTAGCAGGGTATCTTGATAATGATGGCGAAGGATCAAGGGGAATAACATTAGGTGCCGCTTTTAATTTGGTTTTCTTATTGTACTTGTATTTTTCAAGAAAAGATCAATATAACCAAGACCCAAACTTTAGATTAATTATAAATGCCTTAATTTGGGGCTTATTTGTTACCAGTTTTTTTAACTCTATAGGGATGATAGCAACCCGAGTAGGACAGGTTTTGAATATGTCTTTAATATTTGCTTGGCCATATTTCATCCACTCTATTAAGAATAAAGGTGTTGCTATTTGTGCTTTTTTGTTAATGACGGTCTATTTAGTTATGTTTTATAATAAAGCATTTCTACCTAATGAAATTTTGGGATATTCTCCAATTTTCCCATTTGAGTATAATTTTACGGGTGTTTTTAGATAACGAATTATTCAAACAGAAGTTATCATCTTATTTAAGCAGTATATGAACATTTACATAAAAGATAAAATATGTGGCACAATATGTACGAGAATGTAATTGATTTTATAAAAGGTCTCTATGGCAACCAGGAGTTTACTCCTCTGGCTGTTCCTGTATTTGTGGGTAACGAGAAGAAATACTTGAACGAGTGTATTGATAGCACATTCGTTAGTTCAGTGGGTAAATTCGTTGACCGCTTTGAGAATGATATGGCTGCTTACACAGGCGCCAAACGTGCAGTGGTATGTGTGAGCGGAACCAACGCACTCCATATGGCATTGCTGCTTGTTGGTGTGAAGCGTGATGATGAGGTGCTAACACAGGCTTTGACATTCATAGCCACTGAAAATGCACTAAGCTATATTGGGGCATATCCAGTATTCCTGGATGTTGACCGTTCTACAATGGGACTTTCTCCCGATGCACTGAAGGAGTGGCTCCAGAAGAATGCAGAGGTCCGTAAGAATACTCGCATTGGTGAACTTGATAAGAGCTACGACTTTGCTTACGAAGAGGACGAACTGGCTTGCTACAACAAGAACACTGGCCGCAGAGTCAAGGCTTGCGTTCCTATGCACACCTTTGGTCATCCTGTACGCATCGAGGAGATTGCTGCTATCTGCAAAGAGTGGCATATTGAACTAGTAGAGGATGCTGCTGAAAGTATTGGTAGTAAATATAAAGGCAAACATACCGGCCTCTTTGGTAAGATTGGAGCATTATCATTCAATGGCAACAAAACAATAACCACTGGTGGTGGCGGTATGTTGCTCTTCAATGATGAAGAACTGGGTGCATACGCTAAGCATATCACCACACAGGCTAAAATACCTCACCGTTGGGAGTTCCGTCATGACCATATTGGTTTCAACTACCGTATGCCTAACATCAATGCAGCCCTTGGTTGCGCACAGTTAGAGCACTTAGATGAGTATGTTGCCAGCAAGCGCAAGGTAGCTGCAGAATATGAAGCGTTCTTCAAGAACATTCCTGACATTGAGTTCTTTGTTGACTCTCCTGACACCTTCTCAAACTATTGGCTGAATGTTGTTATTCTACCTAACAAGGAAGAGCAGATAAACTTCCTTACCCAGACCAACGACAATGGCGTGATGACACGTCCCATCTGGGAGTTGATGAACCGCCTTCCAATGTTTGAGAAGTGTGAGAATGACGGATTGAAGAATACTATTTGGTTTGCAGATAGAGTGGTAAATATACCGAGTTCCGTACGTCCTTCTGATTTGAATCTCTAATTATGCAAAAGCCTTTAATTCTTGTTGGTGGTGGCGGACATTGTAAGTCCGTATTAGAAGCAGCAGAGAGTGCTGGTTATAGCATTCTTGGTGTGCTGGATATGCCTGAAGAGGTAGGGAAGGAAATCCTTTCTACCAAGGTGATTGGTACGGATGATGATATACCATCCTTCGTAGGTAAAGCGGAATTTGTCATTACCGTAGGTTTTATCAAGAATCCGGCTATCCGCATTAAGCTTTACAACAAGATTAAGGACGCAGGTGGCAAACTGGCAACCGTCATTGCATCTACTGCATACGTTTCAAAATATGCAGAGATAGGTGAGGGTACGGTAGTGCTCCATCAGGCTTTTGTGAATGCTGGTGCCAAGGTGGGGAAAAATGTAATTCTGAATACAGCCACCAACATTGAACACGATGCCGTGATAGGAGATCATTGCCACATTTCCACTGGAACAATGGTGAATGGAGAATGTGAAGTGGGTGAACGTTGCTTTATAGGAAGCCAGTCTGTACTAGCCAACTGCATATCCGTTGGAGATGACATTATTGTGGGTGCTGGTTCTTTTGTCCGTAAAAGTATTACGGAGAAAGGCATCTATTCCGGCAATCCTACAATTCTTAAAATCAAGGCCAAGGTTTAGAATTTTCAATTTTCAATTCTCAACTTTCAATTAACATGAAACATGTTACTGTCATAGCAGAAGCAGGTGTGAACCACAACGGTTCCATTGAACTGGCCAAGCAACTGGTTGATAAGGCAGTTGAGGCCGGTGTGGACTATATCAAGTTCCAGACCTTCAAGGCTTCAATGCTTGTCACCAAGGCTGCAAAGCAGGCAGAATACCAGCAGAAGAACATTGGTAAAGAAGGTGACAGTCAGTACCAGATGCTTAAAAAACTGGAACTTTCACCTGAAGATCACGAAGTGCTTATTGCCTATTGCCAAGAGAAAGGCATCAAATTCTTCTCTACTGCTTTTGACTTTGATAGCATAGAGTATTTGCACTCTTTGGATTTAGGGTTGTGGAAAGTTCCTTCTGGCGAAGTGACTAACTATCCTTTCTTGAAGCGAGTAGCAGCCTACAATGAGAAAACTATCCTCAGTACAGGTATGTGCGAAATGAGAGATGTCCGTGCTGCTGTTGAGGCCTTATACAAGAATGGTCTTTCAAAAGAGAATCTGATACTGCTTCATTGCAATACCGAATATCCTACACCTTTTGAGGATGTAAATCTCAAAGCTATGGATGCTCTCCGTAAGGAGTTTGGTGTTGAGGTAGGATATAGTGACCATACCAAAGGCATTGAAGTACCCATTGCAGCAGTAGCTCTGGGTGCAACAGTCATTGAGAAGCACTTTACCCTTGACCGCAATATGGAAGGTCCTGACCACAAAGCCAGCCTTGAACCGGATGAACTTAAAGCAATGGTCAGAGCTATACGCAATATTGAAAAGGCTGTTTGTGGAGACGGGACCAAACACGTGAGCGAAAGTGAACGCAAGAATATTGCCATTGCCCGTAAGAGCATTGTTGCAGCTTGTGAAATCAAGAAAGGTGAGCTGCTTACAGAGGAAAATCTTACTGTGAAGCGCCCAGGAACAGGCATTTCACCAATGCGTTGGGAAGAGGTAGTGGGCACAAAAGCTATCAAGGACTTCTCAGAGGAGGACCTCATAGAGATATAATTTTCAACTTTCAATTCTCAATTTTCAATTCATGAAACGTAAAATTTGTGTAGTCACTGGTAGTCGTGCTGAATATGGTATCCTTAGAGGCTTGATGAAAGCCATTAAGGATGATCCGGATTTGCAGTTGCAGATTATTGCCACCAATCAGCATCTGTCTAAGCTCCAGGGTGAAACCTACAAGGAGATAGAACGTGAAGGCTTTACCATTGACTACAAGGTATATATGGCTGATGATGAGGCGCCTGATAATGCCAACACCACAGCTAAGTCAATCAGCAGGGGAGTAGCAGGTTTTGCAGATGCTTTTGATGCATTACGACCAGACCTTTTGTTGATACTTGGTGACCGTTATGAAATGCTGGCTGTAGCCTCTACTGCACTTATCTATAAGATACCTATTGCCCACCTGCATGGTGGGGAAATAACAGAAGGTGCTTTTGACGATGCCATCCGTCACGCTATCACCAAAATGAGTCATCTGCATTTCACCTCTACAGAGGCTTACCGCAAGAGGGTGATTCAGTTGGGAGAGCAACCGGAACGTGTGTTCAATGTGGGCGCTCTTGGCGTGGAAAATGTGATGAAGAATGACTTTATGAGCCAGGAGGAGATAGAGCAGAGTCTGAACTTCCAGTTGACTGACAAGTGTTTCCTCTGCACCTACCATCCTGTGACACTTTCAAATATGTCATCTGAGACACAGGTGCTGAACTTGTTGGAGGCTTTGGATGACTACAAGGAATATCATATCATCTTTACCTATTCCAATTCAGACACCAATTCGCAGATTATCATCAAGCGCATTCAGGAGTATGTGGATAGGAATCAGGGAAGATGTATGTTCATTCCTTCGCTGGGGCAAAGACGATACTTCTCAGCGCTTAAATATATGACTGCTGTGATTGGTAACAGTTCCAGTGGTATTATTGAGGTTCCAAGTTTTGGAATTCCTACGCTTGATATTGGAGACCGCCAGAAAGGGCGTATTGCTGCTGATAGTGTGATACATTGCGGATATTCAACAGAAGAGATAAAAGAAGGATTGAAGAAGGTTTTGGCGTACGGACATAAAGCTATAGAGAACCCTTACTATAAGAAAGGAACGTGTGAAGCCATTTTGAAGGTTATCAAGACCTATCCTTTGGAGAATTTAGTTCAAAAACATTTCTACGATTTTGGTCAATAATACAAATTATATATGGTTGATACAAAGTATTTAATAAACGGAGAAAAACTATTGATTGATGCATTGAAGCAGATTAATGGTATCGGAACTGGCCCCTTATGTTTGTTTGTTATAGATGATAATGGGGTTATGTTAGGAACGTTGACTGATGGAGATATCCGTCGCGCATTGATAAAGGGAGCAACGATAAATGATTCCGTCAAATATGCCATGAATAAAGACTTTAACTGTCTTCACAAGGGTATTGATGATAATGTCGCCCAACTGCATCACCAACGTGAGTTGAAAATGAAATTAGTACCCGTTTTGGATGAGGTAGGCCATATAGAAGAAATAATTAATCTTGAGCGCTTTATTACAAAACTGCCTATAGATGCCGTGATGATGGCAGGAGGAAAGGGAGAAAGGCTTCGTCCTCTAACAGAGAAAACCCCAAAACCGTTATTAAAAGTGGGCCCCAAAGCGATAATTGACTATAATGTCGAGCGTTTAATATCGTTTGGGGTTAGAAATATTTCTGTAACTGTAAACTACTTAGGCGAGCAAATAGAGGATCATTTCAGTAAGCCTATTAATGAAGTGAAAGTGAATTGTGTCAGAGAACCTAAGTTTTTGGGTACAATTGGCTCGATAAAGTTTGTGAAAGAGTTCTATAATGATACAGTCCTTGTGATGAATTCGGACCTATTCACAAATATTAATTACGAAGATTTTTTCCTTCATTTCAAGGAGCATAATGCAGACATGTCAGTAGCAGCAGTCCCTTATACGGTATCTGTTCCATATGGTATATTTGATCTTGAAGGAAGAGACATACATGGTCTAATTGAAAAGCCTACGTATAACTATTACGCAAATGCTGGTATATATCTCATTAAAAGGAAATTGTTAGAAGAGATTCCTGAAAATACTTTCTTTAATGCTACTGATTTTATTGAGCTTCTAATTAGCGAAGGTCGTAAGGTAATCCGATTCCCGATAGCTGGATATTGGATAGATATTGGAAAGCATGAGGAGTATAATAAAGCACAAGATTTAGTTAAACATTTACATTTTTAATATTATTGGTATGTACAAAGGAAAGAGAATCCTTGCCATTATTCCTGCACGTGGTGGCAGTAAAGGTCTTCCAGGAAAAAACATTAAGGAAATGTGCGGTAAGCCCTTGATAGCATGGTCTATTGAACATGCACAGAAGAGCAAGTATGTTGATGAGATTTTTATCTCTACAGATAGCCAGGAAATAGCTGATGTTGCAGAGAAATATGGAGCTCCGTGCCCCGAACTTCGTCCTGCGGAATTAGCTCGCGACACTGCTCCTTCATCTGAGTTTATTGTTTATACTCTTGAAAAGATGAAGAAAGAGGGCAAGCCCTTTGACTATTTCATTCTATTGGAACCCACATCCCCTCTTCGCGATGTGGAGGATGTCGATAAGTCAATCGAAATGCTTATTGACAGCCCTGTAAGCGAAAGTTGCGTTGGTGTAGCTATGTCCGGTACAGTCCATCCTGCTTTTATGGTAGTTGTAGGCGAAGATGGCTATCTGAAAGCACTTGAGCCGGATAAGCAAACTTTAAGAAGACAAGATCTTCCCGATGTGTTCTTCTTTGAGGGTAGCGTATATGTAAGCGAAGTAGAAGCATATCTTAAAAAACGTACATTCTATCATGATAAGACGCTGCCTTACATAGTGCCAGAATGGAAGAGTCACGAAGTGGATGACTTTGTGGACTTCACCATTATTGAAGCAATTATGAAACTTAAGTTAAATGGATATTTTAATAAATAATCAATAGATATGAGCAAGATTGAATTAACCAAAAACGGTAAAGGACAACTTCTTTACAAAGAAGCTAAGAAAATTATCCCTGGCGGTTGCCAGTTGTTGTCAAAACGCCCCGAAAAATTTGTACCAGAGCTTTGGCCCGCTTATTATGACAAGGCAAAAGGTTGCAAGATTTGGGATTTGGACGGAAACGAGTATTTGGACTTTAGTACTATGGGTATTGGTGCTTGCACCATTGGTTATGCTGATGAAGAAATTGATGCTGCTGTGAAGGCTGCTATTGACAAGGGTAGCATGTCTTCTTTGATGGTCCCTGAAGAAGTGGAACTTGCAAAGCTTTTGTTGGAGATGCATCCTTGGGCTGATATGGTTCGCTATGCAAAAGGCGGTGGTGATGCAATGGCCGTTGCTGTCCGTATTGCCCGTGCTGCTACCAAAAAGGACATTGTTCTGTTCTGTGGCTATCACGGCTGGCATGACTGGTATCTATCTGCAAACTTGGCTGACAATGCTGCTTTGGATGGTCAGTTGATGGCTGGTCTGAGTCCTGTAGGTGTCGCTCGTGGACTGAAGGGTACTTCTAAGCCGTTCTACTATAACAACAAGCAGGAATTCTTGGATTTAGTAGAGAAATATGGTGACCAAATTGGTGCCGTTGTTTTGGAGGCTTCAAGAAATATGACCCCTGAGACAGATTTCTTTGCAACCATTGAACGTGAGACCCAACGTCTAGGTGTTCCTCTTATCATTGATGAGGTGACTAGCGGTTTCCGTATGAACTGTGGTGGCGCTTGTGAGTACTTTGGTATCCACCCAGATATGGCCGTGTTTGCCAAGGGTATGGGTAACGGTTATCCTATTGCTGCCATCATTGGTAAGGAGAAATTCATGGATGCTGCTCAGGAGAGTTTCATCAGTTCTACTTTCTGGACAGAACGAGTAGGCTTTGCAGCTGCCATTGCTACTATCAAGAAGATGAAGCGCGAAAACGTTCAGGAACATATGGTTAAATGTGGAAAGCAAGTGCAGGAAGGCTGGACTGCATTAGCCAAGAAGCATGGCCTTGATATTCATATTAGCGGTATCTATCCTCTCAGCCATATCTCATTTACTGCTGCTCCCGGAGAATTGAAGACTCTGTTCACTCAGGAGATGTTGAGAAGGGGCTTTATTGCCAGCGATGCTTACTACGCAAGCTTTGCTCATAAAGAGGAACACATGGCTAAATATCTTGAGGCTGTTGATGAGGTATTTGCACTAATGGCAAAGGCTGTAGAGGAAGGTAACTACAAGCAGTTGCTCCTTGGCCCTGTTGCTCATGGTGGTTTCGCTCGTTTGGCCTAAACCATTATTGTCTGATGGCGGCTGACCCTGCCATCAGACACCAATTTAATTCATTAAAGATATGCTAAGTAATAAAGTAGTTATTGTTATTGGCGGTGGTGGCCTCATAGGTAGAGAAATCGTAAAAGATGCCGTTAAGAAACACGCCATTGTTGTTAATTGTGACATTGCATTTGACACAGATTGGGAACAGGGTACCTATCATCTGGATGTTACCTCAACAGAGGCAATTGATAAACTCATTGCAGATGTTGTAGAGAAATATGGCCGCATTGACGGTCTTGTCAATAGTGGCTATCCACGTACTAAGGACTGGGGGGCATTTTTTGAGGATATCTCCATTGAGTCCTGGAGAAAGAATGTGGAGTGGCAGTTAAACAGTTGTTTCTATCTTTGTCAAAAGACCCTGGATGTAATGAAGAAGCAAAAATCGGGTTCCATTGTGAATTTTGGCTCTATTTATGGTGTGGTTGGCAACGATTTTACCATCTATGAAGGTTATGGTGGAACATCACCTGCTGCTTATCCTGCCATCAAGGGGGGGATCATCAATTTCTCCCGCTACCTTGCATCCTACTTTGGCAAGTATGGCATCCGCGTGAATGTGGTTTCTCCTGGTGGCATTATTGATAAACAGCATCCTTCTTTTATTGAGAGATATAGTGAAAAATCACCATTAAAGCGACTTGGTAAACCCGAAGAAGTCGCCCCTGCAGTTAGTTTTTTGCTTTCTGATGAAGCTTCATTTATCACAGGCCATAATCTTATGGTAGATGGAGGTTGGACAGCTATTTGATAAATAGAATTAAACAATTCGAAATAGTAATATGTTAAAAGTTGATCATGTTTTTACTGGAGCCCTTACGAGTACCGTTGGCCCTTCTGGCACAATAAGGAGGATACTTAAGAATTCTCCCAAATTAAAAGAGGAAGGAATAGATGTTTCCGTTATAAATCATGGAAAGATATATAATAGTTGGGATGATAAAGATTTCTCTTGTTTTAAACCATTGTCTTATAGCAGGAAGCATAAATTGAAGATGCGGTTAGATGCGAGGGCTAAAAATAACAAATTGCTTGCGATTGCGCTCATGGAGTACAATCGTTATAGGATAAAGAATACCATAAAGCAATATATCAGACTAAATAGAACACCGGACATAATAGTCTTTCATGGTGACTACGAAGCATATTATTATTACAAACTTGGACAGGGTGGCAATACGGCATGCTTTTTTCATAGTGACTGCTTGCCTATGGAAATGTATTATCAATATTATCCTAAGCTGAGAGGGACTAAGTATGCTGAAAAGCAAGTAAGAGATTATCAATATGTTGTAGAGAAAATTGGTAAGTGCGTTTTTATATGCAGGAAAGGAAAGGAAAATATGAATAGGATATTTCCTGTCTCTATAAATAAGTCTGCATTGGTAGTCAATGGAATTGAAGATTTTAATGAAGAACAATTAAAAGAACTAAAAAAAAGAACTAGTGAGAGGGACGACGACCGAATCAAGTTGGTATGTGTTGGCTCTGTCTCTGTTAGAAAGGGACAAAGAATAGTTCTAGAGGCATTAAGCAGATTGCCCATAGCGATTCGTAAGCGGTATTGCTTAGAAATTATTGGTGAAGGCTCGGACTTAGATTATTGTAAGCAGTTCGTGCAGGAAAAAGGCCTAGGGGATGAAGTTGTGTTTTTAGGTGCCCTCCCTAATATTGAGGTATGTAAGTATTTGGCTCAAGATGATGTTTTTGTATTAATGAGCAATAATGAAGGGCTACCTATTTCAATTATAGAAGCTTTGAGATCGGGTCTAGCTGTAATATCAACAAATGTTTCTGGTATTCCAGAACTAGTCACAAATAATAATGGTGTGCTTGTAGATGTGTCAGCAGATTCACTATATAACGTCCTGTTAGAACCGGACAATTATGATTGGAAACAAATGGGAAAAGCGTCTCGAGAGTTGTTTGAAAAGCAGTTTACTTTTGAGAGGATGCTTCAAGATTATATTTCTATGTTAAAATCTTTTAAAGATTAAGGTACGTGTTATGAAGATTCTTTATAGTATTTATAGTCTATTTCGGAAGTGTAAAAGACTTATATGCACAATGATTGCTAAGCCGAGGATTGCAAAGCACGGTGATAATCTCAGAGTGAATGGATTTTCATTAATTTCACGTAAAGCATATTTGGAAATCGGTAATAATGTGAATTTTAATGGAATAAGGATCGTGGGGGGGGTAAAATTGTGATTGGTGATAATTTTCATTCAGGCAGTAATGTGAAAATTATGCTGGGTAGTCATGACTATGACCACGGCTCTGCTATACCATATGGTTTAGAGGAAACAAGAAAAGAAGTTTATATTGGAAATAATGTTTGGATTGCACAAGATGTTATTATTTCTGGCAATGTAAGGATTGGTGAAGGAGCTGTTGTGGCTATCGGTTCCGTTGTTGTAAAAGATGTTCCGGAGATGGCCATTGTAGGTGGGAATCCTGCAAAGGTTATTAAATATCGGGACAAGCAACACTATGAAAAATTGATTAAGGAGAAGAAGTATCTGTAATTTATGATAAAAACTGATATTAGTGATTTGGGGCATTATTATTTTTCTATAGAGAGGAAGAATATGCCCTATATGAACAGAGACATAGATAATAAGTTCTCAAAGAGTGTTTTTCTAGGGATATGTAATTTCTTTATAAGATTCTTCTACTATTTAGTTAAATCTCCGTTTTGTTACAATAGACAACTGAGGAGAGATAATGCAATTTTAATATACGGGGAATCGACCAACAATAGAAATACACTCCTTCCCATTATTAATGAATTGGGGGAAGAGAAGGTAATTGATCTATATAGTCAAAAACAATATCCGAAATGGAAGCAATATTGGTATGCTTTTCCTCACTTGTATGAATTAACAAGAGAGATGCGTAATAGTGATCCTGAAAGGAAAAGTAGAATAAAGTATTTCTTTGCTAAATTCTGGGTAATGTATGGTTGTAATAAGGCTGCAGGTGAATTGCTTGACTACTACCGTCCCAAGATTCTTGTTATGGCTAACGACCATCTGCATTTCCAACGGAGTTTAATGAGGGAAGCAAACAAAAGAGGTATTACAACCATTTATGTGCAACATGCAGCCGTGTCTGATAGATTTCCACCGCTTGGTTTTTCTTATTCGCTTTTGGACGGAGAAGATTCATATAATAAATATAAGAAGAACGAAAATACATCCGGTAGGATATATCTATGTGGAGGCATTCGCTTTGATGCAATCAAACAAAGCAAGAATAAAAACTTGTCACATCCTATAGTCGGAATTGCAATTAATCAAGTAGATGAAGAAGAGGTTATTAAGAACACATGCTTGACGCTCAATAAAACCAAGGCCAAAGAAAGCTTGATAGAAGTTATTCTTCGTCCCCACCCACAGATGCAACTTTCAGTATGGAAAGATTGGTGCGACCATAATGGAGTTAGCTTTTCCAATCCAAAAGAAGAAACCTCTTTTGATTTTTTATCTAGAATAAGCGCTCTTGTCTCCAACGAAAGCTCAATTCATTTAGATGCGGCCATGTGTCATACACCAACCGTTATTTATAATATGTCAAATGGAGTTTTTCAAGATGTTTATCTGTTCGTTAAGAATAATCTGGCTCCCTATGCAGAGGATATTAGTGCTCTCATGACCTTTATCTTGAATTGTGGCGATTTTTCATATAATGAAGAGGCGGTAAAATATTATAATTGTTCTTATGGCACCAACTATGAAGGACATGTGGCTAAGTTTATGGCAGATTTGATAGATAGTATCCCTGATAGTGTGGAGAAATTCAACAAAAAGTATCATTTTACGTTGATCGAGGAAGATAATAATAAGAGGGTCTATAAGTCCGAGAGTTGAACCCATAATATGAGAAAGTGTTCTAAGCGTATCTACCTTGCTGCAGTAGTTCTATTATTTGTATTAGTTTTATTCCCTCTGTTGACTTCCTCAGCGGATCTGCAGGCGCAATCCTTCCCAGCTATATACAATCAAGGAGTGTTGAATGACATCAAGAATAATCCCCATGGCTATCCCCAGTTGGATGCTTTTTTGAAAAAAGCAGATGGTATATTAGCTCAGAAGCCACTCTCTGTGATAGATAAGAAGAAAACGTTCGCTCCTAACAAACATTTTTATTGCAGTATATCTCGTTATTCGTGGCCAGACCCCAATAATCCCAACGGTCCGTATATTATAAAAGATGGTATCAATAATCCTGAATATGCAGATTATGATGGGACTGCACTGGAAACGCTTGCTGAAAGATTACAGTATCTCTGTGTCGCATATTATTTAACAGGTCGGGCAGCATATCGTAGAGCCGTATCTAAACAACTCAATGTATGGTTTCTTGATAAAAAAACTAGAATGAAACCGAATTTTGAGTACGCTCAAGTTCAGCCAGGCTACAATGATAACAAAGGACAATCTTATGGGCTGGCAGAACTCTCGCGTTTTACAAAGATTGTGGAGAGTCTCATGCTTTTTGACTGTGCACAAGGGCTTAGTAAAAAAGAACGTCGTAAACTAAAGGCATGGTTCAGTGACTTTCAAGATTGGTTGCTTAATAGCAGACAATGGCATATTATTTCAAAAGCAAATAATAACAACATTACTTCTTCAGGGTATTTAGCTCTGGTCGAAATGTCATTATTTACTGGTGATACAAGAGTCGCGAGTCAGTTGGCAGGAGAATATAAAGAAAGAGTGATAGAAAAGCAAATTGAAGACGACGGAAAACAGCCGGCAGAACTGAAGAGGGCTGATGGTTTTGGCTACTCTGTTGGGAACCTTGAGGAAATAATAGATTTTTGCCTTGTGATGGAGAATATGGGGTCGCATTTCTATAAAGAGAATCAAAATAAGATAGATGCTGCTTTTGGATATTTATACCAGTTTGTTAATAATCATGAAGCATTCCCCTATCAGCAAAATGCGTCATGGGGCTTTTATGAAAAGAGGTTGCTTAAGAATATGAAGCGACTATCTAGGTTTTCAGTCAATGATACTAACATTGAGACAAAGGCAGAGCAAATAGAATTGAAAGATAGTCCAATCTTGAACTTGGTTTACTAAATAGTAGTAATTTGAATATGAAGCTGAATAATATAGTTTTTTTTGCGAGTAACGAGGGTGGTCACTTTGCTCAGCTTATGGCCATGCATGAACTGTTTGACAAATATGAAACAGTGATTGTGACTGATAACGAGCGGGCAAATAAAGGGATTCCAGCACTTAAAAATGTGAAGGCTATAGAGTTTGCTATGTCTTTTGCCAAAAGGCGTGAGGAGCTCAAAAAGCGTGGTGAAAAGAATATGACTCATGCCAGCTATCTGCCGGCATACTGGGGATTGTTCAAAGAGTGCAATGCTATCTGGAAGAAGTATCGCCCCAAAGTGATCGTTTCAACTGGTAGCAATATTGCTTTCCCTCTTGCATACATCGCAAAACTGCATGGAACAAAGATGGTGTTCATTGAGACTCGGGCTAAGGTTTATAACAAAACAATTACGGGCAAATTAATAGGATGGATTTGTGATAAGGTGATTGTGCAGTGGCCTGAGATGGTGGATGTATATAAGGGGAAAGCAGAGTATTACGGGACTTTAGTATAGCAAGATTATGATATTCGTTACAGTAGGAACACAGCCTAATGGCTTTCTCCGCTGCTTGAAAGAGGTGGAGAAGTTGATAGATACATACCATATAGAGGAGGAAGTGGTGGCCCAGATTGGGAATACCGACTTTGAGACAACCAAGTTTAAGACTATCCCATTTACGGGTGAGAATGAGTTTAAGGAGTATATTGCCAAGGCTTCGGTTGTCATTACTCATGCCGGAAGCGGGGCTATATTTAATTCTATAAAAGCGGGAAAGAAGATTATCGCGATGGCCCGTTTGCATGATTTTAATGAGATGGCAGATAATCACCAGACAGAACTAATTAAAAAGTTGTCTGATGGTGGATATATTATTGACGGCACATACTCTTTGATTGAGGCATGGCCTAAGCTTGAGGGTTTTACTCCAAGAGAGAATGACTTTAAGTGCGAGATCGTTCCGGTGCTGGATAAATGCATAGCGGAATGGATGAAGTAATAGGAGAATCTTAGTGACTAGAGACATTATACAGCAACAATTCTTAGAATTAGTTAGAACAGGTCTTTTCCCCGACCATAACGCGCGGGTTTTACCAAATGGTAATTCTGTGGATTGGGATATGTTATACCGGCTTGCTGAAGAGCAGTCGGTAATGGGGCTTGTAGCCGCAGGCATTGAGAATCTTCCAGCATCTGAAAGACCACCAAAGGAGGTGGTCTTACAATTTGTTGGATTAACTTTTCAACTAGAGCAGAGAAACAAAGCCATGAATACTTTTGTGGCTAAGCTGATGGAGCGACTGCGGGCTGAAGATATATATGCAATACTTGTGAAAGGACAGGGTATCGCTCAATGCTATGAGAAGCCTTTGTGGAGGGCATGCGGTGATGTGGATCTGCTGTTGAGCGAAAGCAACTATGAAAGAGCTAAGGAACTATTATGCCCATTGGCTACTGATGTAGAGACTGAATACACACATTTCAAGCACCAGGGTATGACTATTGACGGATGGGTAGTGGAACTGCATGGAACTCTCCATAGCCGTTTATCGGGCCGTGTCGACAAAATGATTGATGAGGTGCAAAGTAATGTTTTTAATTATGGTAAAGTAAGGTCATGGCAGAACGGAAAAACACAAGTTCTTCTGCCAGCACCGGAAGAAGATGTCGTGTTTGTATTTACTCATATATTGCATCATTATTTTTTTGAAGGAATTGGGCTGCGGCAGATTTGTGATTGGTGCAGGTTGCTGTGGACATACCAAGATCAGATTGACGAAAATTTGTTGGAGGTTAGACTGTCGAAAGCTGGAATAATGTCGGAATGGAAAGCGTTTGCAGCTATGGTCGTAGACTGGCTTGGTATGCCTAAGGAAGCAATGCCGCTATATGACTCAGATGAGAAATGGAGTATAAAAGCAGAACGTGTCTTAAGGTTTGTTATGAAGGTAGGAAACTTTGGACACGAAAGTCGAAGGAACTATAGCGGAATGTCATATGTGAAGCGGAAATTTATCTCTTTTTGGGGTAGACAGAGTGATATGTTACGTCATTTTAGGATATTTCCATTAGATTCGATTATATTCTTTAGCGGAGTGATCAAAAGTGGACTGCATGCTGTCGTAAGGGGGGAGTAGAAAGCATTTTTAGAACGTGAACAATAATACGAAGGAACTGCAACATTTTCTCCTGACGAGATTCAATCTCGTATTATGGAATAAAGACAAAGAAGGGAACAAGGTCAGGACAACCGAATGGTTAGAACACAGGTTTACACTGTTTGAACACTATAGTTTACCTTCTATAAAGAATCAAACATGCCATGACTTCGAATGGATTGTCTTGTTTGACAGCAAGACGCCTGATAATTACAGGGTGCGAATTGAAGGATACAAAAATGAGTGTCCTCAGTTTATACCAATATTTGTAGAACCAGAGAAAAGTCGCTATTTCGCTCTCATTTTTAGATCAGTGATGGTTAGACGATTGAATGCAAAACGGGTTGTTTCCACTTATCTTGATAACGATGACGCTTTGAACACTTCATTCGTGGAAGATCTACAGCTACGCGCATTGAATTTGAGAGATGGTACTTTTATCCGGTATAGTGATGGATACCAGTTTTATGCTGATTGCAGGTATTTGGTGCAAATTCATTATCCAAAGAACCATTTCGTAAGTGTGGTAGAGAAGGGAGATGCAACAGTGATAAAAGGAATATTCGGATATGGTGGTCACTTATATTTGGATAAAATTACCGGAATGACAATAGAGAATGTAGGTAATGTACCTATGTGGTGTGAAGTGATTCATGATAAAAACATGATTAATGATGCCAACTTTCTTTTTGGTTCAAGGATGATTAAGGATGAGAAGAGATTGATACATGAATTCGCAATAAACGAGAGTGTAACATATAAAACGACATATTATGTACTGAAATTTCTACCTCGATATTTTAAATCGTTGCTAAGAAGAGTCAGAATAGTTTTATATGGATGGGGATAAAAAGTTGAAAATTAAAGATAAAATTAAGATGAATATATTGATTACTGGAGTCCACGGATTTGTGGGCTCAAATCTGGTGGAAGCTCTGAAAGGCGAGCATACGATATATGGACTGGATATTATCTCGCCTGTGAAAGATGGGGTGAGGTTCACATTCTCATGGGATTATTTGGATAAGCCTAATGAGATTCCAGATATTGATGCCATCATCCACTTGGCAGGAAAGGCGCATGATACCAAGAATAAGAGTGCGGCAGATGTGTATTTCAAGGTGAATACCGGACTGACGCAAAAGATATTCGACTGGTATCTGGCGCATCCTACAGCAAAGAAGTTCATACAGTTCTCTACGGTGAAGAGTGCGGCAGACAGGGTGGAAGGGGATTTCCTGACAGAGGAATGCATCCCTACACCAGTAGGCCCTTACGGAGAATCGAAGATTGCGGCAGAGAACTATATCATAGAGAAGTTTGCACCGGAGGCACTGAAGCGTCCGTTCCATAACTTTACGGATGAGGATGCAGTGGCGGATGGAAAGAAGGTGTATATTATGCGTCCGTGTATGATTCACGGTCCTGGCAACAAGGGTAACCTGAATCTTCTCTACGGAGTGGTGAGCAAGGGAATCCCTTGGCCATTAGGTGCCTTTGAGAACAGGCGTTCGTTTACGAGTATCGGAAACCTGCAGGAGGTGATCAAGGGCTTGCTGACCAAGGATGTGCCAAGCGGCATCTATCACATGGGTGATGATGAAGCACTATCCACCAACGAGCTGATAGAGGTGATATGCAGCGCCTTGGGCAAGAAGGCGCATATCTGGAACATCCCTCGAGGACTAATGAACGGCGTGGCAAAGGTCGGTGACGTGCTGCACCTGCCTCTGAACACCCAGCGCATGCAGAAACTGACTGAGAACTACGTAGTGTCGAATGCAAAGATCAAAGCAGCCTTGGGTATGAAGGAGATGCCGGTGAGAGCGAAAGATGGACTGAAGGAAACTATTAAGAGCTTTGCTGGGAAATAGTTTAGAGTGGAGTGTAGAGTTTAGAGACAGTTTAAAGAGTTTAAGGGCTTAAGGAGTTTAAGCGAACACGAATCTACACAAATTGACACAGATTTTTATATTTCGTAAACATCGAAAAACACAAAAAGCTCTAAACAAAAACAATGAAAAACTCCTTCCAAGAGTATAAGTCTTTACAGACTATTGCAGTAGCTCAAGCCACAAGTCCATTGTGAGCGAGCTCCCATATCATCATGTTTTAAACTCCTGCACCTGCCTACGCCAGGTTAATACTCTTGGAAGGCAAAAACATCGGTTCGGGGCAAATATGATTCATGGTTCATGGTTAATGACTGATACAACAATGATTGATAGGCTTAAGCAGTTTGTCGAGAGCGAAATGCGCTCTTGCTCAATGGACAAACTTTTGGTTCATGGTTCAGGGTTAATGGCAATAATGGTTCACGGCTCAAGGTTAATGGTTATGAGAGACGGGGAGACAGGTACCGTCCCGGTGGTTCTGATTTTGGCCTGTAGGACAAGGGGCTTTATTGGTAAAGCAGATATTTGATGCTAATTTGCAATAAATGAAATAGGAGGTGATGTTATGAATGAACTTATCGTTTATCAAGGTACCAAAGAATACTTTGGAAAAGAATTGTCTTACGATAAAAAAGTTGAAGTGTTGAAAGAAAAGCTTCGCGAATTCTTTAACCTTAAGAATGTGAACTTCCTTTTTGGTTCGGGAACCAGCAATGGTGCTATACCAACTATGCAAGAACTTTATAAGAAACTGATGTTTGACGAGGATGAAAAAGAGCTAAAAAAGGAGTTCCGCTGTATCAAGAGACAGGTGGGAGAAAATCTTGAAAAAAGCCTCAGTGTTATGTATGCTGCTAGAGCATACTACGAAGGGATAAAGAGCAAGGAATCTAAAGACCAAGAAGTCATAGAATATAAGAAGGAGCTTTATGAAAAGCTGATAAAGAAAGTTGAACATTACATCTTTAAAGAAATTAATATCGGTTTCGATAGTGAAGAAGCTCGGCAGGTACTGGAATATTACAAAACATTCTATCAAAAATTGGCTTTGCGCAGCAAGGACAATTCACGAATCAGAGTGTTTACAACTAATAATGACCTTTTCAACGAGACGGCTCTTGATGCGTTAAATCTGCATTATATCAACGGGTTCGGAGGTGGGCTGCGTAAGTTCTTCAATCCCGCACTTTTCAACTATACATGGTCAAAACGAATGGATACCAGTATTGACAAGTATGAACCTGCCGAGGATATGGTTTATCTCTATAAGATACACGGCTCGGTGAATTGGAGAGAGACAGAGAAACTGGAGAACAATTACTTTGAGATAGAAGAGGTAAGTCCTACACTTTGTACTGAGAAAGATGCTGTGCTGATTTATCCGACTCCCACCAAGCAGGATAAGAGCCTTGGTAGTCCATATGTGGATTTGTTCCGTGAGTTTCAGCACAAGTTGTTGGAGCCACATTCTGTGTTGTTTGTAATTGGGTATAGTTTCAGTGACAGACATGTAAATGAAATCATTTACAGAGCTTTGTCAACAAATTCTACGCTTAATGTTGTAATCTTCGGTAGGAAGCCCGATGAAAAGGAACATAAGGAGAAACCAATTTTCTTTATTGACGATAACCGTATATTTACCATAAGCGGGAAAATGGAAGAAAAAGATGAAGAAGGTGAAATCATCAGTACTAGGGCAGTACATCATTTCGACTATATAGTAAACGAACTGTTGCCCAATCTAGACGCTTTCAGAAAGGAAGACGACCTGATGAGGAACTTTGTGAAGGAATTTAAGAAGCAAACTACGGACGACGATGAAGATAGGGAAGATCATATCTGTTGAGTATGATAAGTTCAGGGTACGACTTTTCAGTTCTACCCGGAACTCAACTGTTAACATTGCCGGAAAGGTTTATTATTTCGGTAACATTGGCAGCTATTTGAAGACTGCCAATTCTACAGGAGAGAATATCTTTTGCGAGGTGGTGTCGATTATAGATTGGGTAGGAAAGGAAAACCAGGTGTATTCAGCGTTCAATCTTGACAGTTCACGCGAAATGATAATCAAACCCATCGGTACGTTGAATGGTGATGATTTTAAGATGGGTGTGGGCATCTTTCCACAACTGTATAGTGATGTTGAGATTGTGACAGATGATGATTTGGACATCATACTTCGTAATAAAGAGGCCGAGAAAGGTGAGGGTGTTCATACTTCTATCAACATAGGCCGAAGTAAGAATCTCATCAACTATGAGATATCCCTTAGTATTGATAAACTGTTTAATATTCACACAGCAGTGTTGGGAAATAGTGGTAGTGGAAAGTCAAATACTATAGCTCATATACTACACGAGATTTACAAGAAAGAAAATAATGAAGCATTGGGAGCCAAGACTATTATTTTTGATGCCAATGGAGAGTATCCTAATGCTTTTGGTGCGGAAGCTGAATTGTCATGTAGTATCAAGCCTGTGTTCTATAAACCAAATATTGCAAGGGGGGAGAAAGGATACCGCGTATTCCAGCTACCATATTATCTGATGAATTTGGACGAATGGTTGTCATTTCTGATGGCTTCAGAACGTACTCAGAAACCATTCTGGGATAATGTCTTGCAACTATGCTATAAATTCTACAAGATTTTTAATGCTCAGACAGACGAGGATGCAATGAAGTTTGTGAACTACGTTAAATGGAAGTTGCATCTTGTGCTATTGAACATTGTTACAAGGATTGACAGTGATACATCTAAGATGACAGCTGCAAAGGGTGCCATATCAGCCCTACACAAGGCTTGCGCAAGCAATCTAGGAGACAATGTGGATGAAAGTATAAAGAAAGATTTTTTGGATTTTCTGGATATTTGTGACAACCTGTGCGTGGTTAACTATGGAAACAATAACGATTCGCTTGTTAATGCGTTGAAGTTGTTTGTGGGTGACGAGGAGCAGGAATACGTATATTTAGATCCAGTATATGGAAATAGAGGGGCACTTGAAGGATATGAAGGGAAACTCTCTTCAAAACGGAAAGGGCAGTGCTTTCTCCAGATTAATGAAAAAGATGCATTGGAGGTGGATAGCCATAACTTGCGCCCAGGAGAGTATTTCGACTACAACTATTTGAAAACTGCTGTTGAGATTGTTCTGATAGAAGAAGAGGCAAGAGGAAACCTTAGAATACGCGATTTCATCTCTACGCTTATAAGTAGACTAGATTTCTTCCTGAATAATAAGGAATGTGACTTTATGAAGGTGGACTCACAGCGATTTACGAATGATGAGGAATATTTGAAAGAGGTCTTTGGTATAACTGATGACGAAGAGTTTAAGCATCAACTGATAACCATTGATTCAAGCGAGGTGGGTACTGACATTCTTGAACTGATGACGAGCGTTGTTTCAAGAATGATTTTTGACTATAGGAAGAAGAAGGTTGGTGATACACGTCATGAACGGCCCGTTCATCTGATACTCGATGAGGCACACCGCTATATCCATAAGGACACCAACTACATCATGCGGGAGAATATTTTTGAAAAAATTGCCCGTGAGGGAAGAAAATATTCACTCTATTTGATTATATCTTCGCAGCGACCCTCTGAGTTGTCACAGACAGTTTTATCACAGTGTGGAAATTATATAGTTCATCGCATACAGAATGAGGTGGATATGAAGTATGTATATTCCGTGCTACCTTATTTTTCTGAAGATTATCTTTCGAAGATAAAGCAAGCCGTACCTGGCGAAGCACTGATTTTCGGTAATTGTGTGCCAATGCCACTGATGGTAAAGGTGGAAGAAGCTCACCCAGCACCCGACAGCAGAAATTGTAATGTAAGCTACGAGTGGTATAAGTTAGAAACAAAAGAGAGTTAATAAATATGATAAAGGAATTGGATGCCTCTGAAATCATAGCATTTTGCCTAAAGCAAAAACAACAGACAAGAACAGTGGAACTTCAATATAACACAATAAGAACCATAGCAAGAAGAATGGAAGACAAAGTACCATCCTTACTTGTTACTTATGATATGCTTTCTATAGATGCATTCAGATGTGAATTTAGCAAGTATGTTATTATGAATGAACATGCTATACGCATAAATAGGGTTCATGAGATTTATAGCCGAATACAAAGGTATTTACCTGATGAAATGCTAGAGTTGAAATTACAAGAGGTGGAAATAGAATTGGAGGAGAGATGAAAAGAATACTTGATACCGTTCATGGCTATATAATGGTTGATGAATCGTTTGTCGACCATATTATAGACACTCAATTGTTTCAGAGACTTAGGCGTGTTGAACAAACATCGATACGTGCAGTATACCCCAGTGCACGTCACGACAGGTTTATACATTCGCTAGGTGTATTTCATATTGGAAGTCTTATCGTAACTCAATTAAGGGCCGATGCTAAGGCGAATAATAATTGGGGAGAGACAGATGCAACTCTTGAAAAGATTTATGGCTCATATTTATCAGCGTGCTTACTCCATGATATAGCCCATGCACCATTCTCTCATACTCTGGAAAGGTATTACGGACAGAAAAGGGTTCTGTCAGAAAAACTTAGGAACGTAATTTCTAATAATAAATTTTCAGCTGACCTTGCGGATGCAATATTAAAAGAAGAACCGAACTTTCATGAATACGCAAGTGCAATCATGGCTTATAGAGAATATAAGCCTTCTCTGGATAGACTTGGATACGATGCAGAGTTGGTGGCTCGAATGATAACAGGTGTTTTTTACAATGCAGAAAGAGAGACGCATCAAATTCATAATTGTTTGATAACTCTTCTGCATGGTAAAATAATAGATGCTGACAGGCTTGATTATGCTTGTAGAGACGTTTGGGCATCAGGCTACAGTACATCAAGTGTAGATTTGAGGCGCTTGATATCAGCTCTTCATATAAAGAAATGCGAAAAAGACTATAATGTCTGTTTTGAGAGTAGTTCATTGAATGAAATAGAGGGCGTCTTGAACGTAAAAGACTTCCAGATGAAGTACGTTATCAATCATCATGTAGTAAATTATGAGCAACAACTTCTGACAATGGCAGCAGAACATGCTGCAATGCATTTCTTTCCAAACGTTGCACGCGCTAATCCAGACAACCCTGGATTCGCGGCGTTAGGTAAGGTTGTGAATATTGATGCCTTAAAAGGAGAGGTGACAACTGAGGTTGGTAATTTGAAGATAACGAATGTGTCGGACGATGATATTGTCTTCCTAATGAAACAAGACCCAAACAATGAACTCTATCAACATTGGCGGAGTCGTAAGTTTGAACATTTTTCACTATGGAAGTCTCGTGATGAATTTTATCATTTCTTTCCTAACGTGCCTAAAAATGAAAACCTTAAAAACGGGAAATTTAAGGAGGAAGTACTGAAAGTTCTACGAAACAATGGCTACAGAGATGATGAGATACTAATCAATGAAGCCAAGTTTAAGTGCCGAGTGCAACTTCGTCAATTATATCTTGTGGTTGCGAATGATGTTGTGAGATACACAGATATAAAGCCAGAAGAGGCAAATTCGAATAAGGATATTGAGTTTTATTATGTGTTTATATCTAAACGCAATGTCAATGACCGAGAAGAGATAAAGAAAATCCGTATGGAGCTGATGGAGGAGTTAAAAGAAACGATAAAATCGTTATACGGAGAAGAGGAGCGGAGTACTATTCGGGATAGGATAAAGGATTCATGGCTGTGTAGGCTAATTTGTGGCGGTAAAAATGAGTAGTGATTATGGCAAACAAGAAGTCAATAGCATACCAATCAATATTCGGTGAGTATCATAAGGAGGAAGACAGAGTAACTGCTGCTTTGTTACAAATACTTCGAATCGGTGGCCCTGATCTGATGAATGCAGTCTTTGATGATTTTGATATTAGTTTTGATGCAGAAGTAAATTCTCAGGTTAAAGGTGAGACAAAATCAAGGCCTGATGGAGAGCTAAAAGCAAAATACCATCTTTTGATTGAGAGCAAAATTAGAAAGTGGACTTCAAGTTCACATAATCTGGCACAATTAAAGAATCATGTAAATCTTTCACGAATAGAGGGTGCAAGCCTGCTGTATATCACTGCTGATGATAAGAAACCTACAGATATTGCCAAATATCCAGAAGTGTTTTGGACCAATTGGCAAGAGGTTGTCTTGAGATTAAAGAAATTCAAATCAGACTTTAATAATGATGTTATGTCATTTCTGGCGTCACAGTTTGAGATGTTGATAGACAATATTGTTTTCAGCAAACATGATGGAATGTCGAAAGCAAACAGAGTTATTATTGTTGGTGGTCACTCAGCAGAAGGAATTGCTTACCAATATCATTTTTATTCCTGCCAGCCCGACAGGACTTTTAGAGATGCAAGTTATATTGCCTTTTATCACCAAAAGAGAATAATCTACGTATTCAAGATCAAAACGAAGCAAGATGTTTCTTCGTTAGAAGACGTTAGAAGTAAAATACCGATGAACTATACTCTTACAGACGAGGATAAGAAACCTCATACGTTCTTTGAACTGGAACCAGCGGAGATTTTAAATAATATGGTTGTTCATAAACAGGCAGGGCCTTTTGTACAGCGACAAAGATATACTTCCATAGAGAAACTGAGGACGGCTGAAACAACAGACGGCTTGTAATATGATGTGGGATGATAATCAATTGAAGATGAATTGGGACAAGTAAAACAATGAAATATGATAACATACATATTAATATTTATTACATTGTTGGCGGCAGAACTGGTGTATTTTAAGCTGGCAGACCGCTTTAATATCATTGATAAACCGAATGAGAGGAGTAGCCACTCGACGATTGTGCTTCGAGGTGGAGGAATTATATTTGCTATCTCCATCCTCGTGTGGATGGGATTGCAAATGGTTCATGGTGAATGGCTCATGGTTAAGGATTGTTTGCCGTTTGTCGTTGGCCTTGTGCTGATATGTGGTGTGAGCTTCTGGGATGATATTCATTCATTACCGGATTCGCTGAGACTGGTGGCGCAATTTGCTGCAATGATCCTGTTGTTCTACCAGTTGGATATGTTGCATGCGGATCTATGGTGGGCGGTGATACTTGCTCTTGTTGTATGTGTGGGAGCATCGAACATTATTAACTTTATGGATGGTATTAACGGTATCACAGGTGCGTATGCCATGGCATCATTGATACCATTATATCTGTTGAACAATGGCGAAAATGGAGGATTTTTGGATAATAGCCTTATCATAACCGTGATGCTGGCAGATTTGGTGTTCTGCTTCTTCAATTTCCGTCCTCGTGGCAAGGCGAAGTGTTTTGCTGGTGATGTGGGTAGTGTCGGCGTGGCATTTATCTTGTTATTCATGATAGGTTGTCTGGTGATGGCAACGGGTGACATCACTTACTTGATATTCTTGTTGGTCTATGGCGTTGATGGTGTATTGACGATATGCCACCGCATCATGTTGCACGAGAATTTAGGACAGGCGCATAGGAAGCATGTCTTCCAGCTGATGGCGAATGAGTTGAAAATGTCGCATATCACGGTGAGTCTAATATATGCATGCTTGCAACTGGCTATCTCGTTAGGATTCATCTATCTGGTTCCAAACACCATCTTGTCACACTGGATATATCTGGTGGTGGTAGGATTGGTATTGGCCGTGGCGTATGTGCTGTTCAAGATGAAGTACTATCATTTGCATGAGGAATATCTTCAGTCGCTGCGCTCCAAATGAAAAATGAAAAGTGAAAAGTGAAGAATTATGGTTGATAAGATAACACAAGGGCTGCTGGACAGCCTGACGGAGCAGGCAAAGGAATCGCCGAGGCTTCGTATGAATATGGATCTTCGCAATAGTGCTGAAGACCAGAGTCAAAGGATGCTGAATGCGATAGAACCAGGCTCTCCATTGCCAATTCATAGGCATCAGAAGACTTCGGAAACAGTTGTGTGTTTACGGGGTAGATTGGTTGAAGAGTTTTATGATGACTTAGAGAGAACTTGTATGGAGCGCATAGAGTTATCGCCTAATGGTCCTGTTGTAGCATTGAATATCCCTGCAGGTCAGTGGCACACAGTACAGGCATTAGAAACAGGTACTGTGATTCTGGAAATGAAGAATGGAAAGTATGAACCGATTCAGGACTGTGATGTCTTGAAGATGTAGGATGTCTGATGTATGAAGGAAGATGTCGTTTCTTTGTTGAAGGAATTCATTGAGAACGAAGCAAGGTCTTGTTCTATGGATTTTGGCTGTATCACACCGGAATATGTATATCGTATGTTGAATGGCAGTGTTGCCCTTGAAGATATTGAGGCAGCGATGGCTGAAATAAAGTTTCCTGGTCGATGAAGAATATTTAGAAAGCCATCTGGCAGTTTTGTTCATACCTCTTTTGGCCTCAATGGGGGCGCAAGAGATGTAAGAAGTAAGATGTCTGACTGTAGGTGGCACTTGAGTAATAAGTGAAAATAGGAAGAGGTCGTGTCTGTTACTT
>JAEEGG010004015.1_pt1 | contig 36011 bp, 25 predicted proteins | sample 9134161 | NCBI WGS metagenome assembly JAEEGG01 (sample SAMN16246543, study PRJNA631951) | gut metagenome | biome: gut microbiome; feature: rumen; material: CR-attached | host: Bos | place: Iran: Karaj | collected 2018-10
TCCCGCCCGAAACTATTATCAGAGAGTCTTTCATAAAGTAATTCAATTCGTTTAATCCGTAATCATGCTTGCATGATAATTCAACAAATTAATCTGCTAAATTCGTGAAATCCGTGTTCGAAAAAAAGTATTATTTGTTATTGAAAGCTTGCAACATACGTTGTTTTGCGAGTTCGTCGAAACGGTGGTCGCCCACATGCTGTGCGAAGGGGTAGATGGCGATGCCGCCGCGCGAGTTGAAAATGCCCGTAACGTCGATGTATTTGGGCTCCATCAGCTGCACAAGGTCTTTCATGATGATATTCACGCAGTCCTCGTGGAAATCGCCGTGGTTGCGGAAACTGCCGAGGTACAGCTTGAGGCTCTTGCTTTCCACCATGCGCACTGCCGGTATGTAGTTTATCAATATTTTTGCAAAATCGGGCTGCCCTGTGATGGGACAGAGGCTCGTAAATTCGGGACATACAAGGGTTACAAGGTAGTCGTTGTCGGGGTGCTGGTTTTCGAAAGTCTCCAGAATTTCCGGCGCGTAGTCGGTGGGGAATTTGGTGCCTTGGTTGCCCAGAAGGGTGATGCTGTCGTTTTTTTCTCTGCTCATGGTATTCGATTTATTTTCAAACGGTTATATCAACCGATTATTCCGTAAATAATTATGATTATCAATGCCACGGGGGCTATGTAGCGGATTAGGAAGTAGTAAGCGCCGAAAAGTCGTGCTTTCAGGGTGCCTCCGTTGGTTATTTCGTCGCGGACTTCGGCCTTGGGGTAGAACCAGCCGAGGAAAATGACCATCAGCAACGCGCCGATGGGCATGATGTACGAGGCGGTCAGCATGTCGAAGAGGTCGAAGAGGGTCTTGCCGAAAATTGTGGCCTCTTTCAGCGGACCGAACGACAGTGCGCAGAAAGCTCCGATGGAGAACACCGTTATCGAAGCCACTACCGATGCCACGCCGCGTTTCCAGTGCAGCTCTTCCACGGCGAAAGCCACCAAAATCTCGAGCAGCGAGATGGTGGAGGTGAGGGCGGCGATGCCCAGCAGCACGAAGAACACAATGGCGAACACGTTGCCCATAGGCATGCTGTTGAACACGTTGGGCAGCACTATGTAAACCAGTTCGGGACCGCTGGCGGGGTCCATTCCGAAGGCGAACACGGCGGGGAATATCACTATGCCCGCAAGTATGGCCACCAGAGAGTCGCACACCGCTATCCAAGTGCTGGTTTTCAGCAGTTTATCCTCTTTGCGGATATACGAGCCGTAGGTCACCATGGCGCCCATGCCGAGGCTGAGCGAGAAGAACGACTGTCCGAGGGCTTCGAGCACCCCTTTGCCGGTCATTTTGCTGAAATCGGGTCTGAAAAGGAACTCCAGACCTTTGGCGGCGCCGTCGAGCGAGAGGCTGCGCACGCACATCACAAGCAGGAGTATGAAAAGCACGGGCATCAGCACTTTCGACACCTTTTCGATGCCTTTCTGCACGCCCATTGTCACCACGAGGGCGGTGAGGACGAGGAAAATGAACTGATACACCAACGGCAGCACCGAGCCTTGCGAGAAGTCTTTGAACACCGTGGCCACCTCGTGGGGCAGCAGGCCGCTGGTCTGGCCGCTGCTCGAAAGCACTATGTAGTTGAGGGTCCAGCCCGCCACCACGCTGTAGAAGGCGTAGATAAGCAGTGCGGCCACTATGCCGAGTATGCCGAGCGACACCCAGCCTTTGTGGCGTCCGCCCAGTTTGCGGTACGCCCCCACCACGTTGCTCTGCGAACGGCGGCCTATCACAAACTCGCTCATCATCAAGGGGATGCCTATCAGAATAACGAAAACGACGTAAATGGTGAGGAAGGCACCGCCGCCGTTATTCCCCAGCATGTAGGGGAAACGCCACACGTTGCCAAGTCCCACCGCACCGCCTGCGGCGGCAAGTATCGCCCCTATGCTGGAGCTGAATCCTCGTTGGTTGTCTGCCATGTTTTTTGCGTTTTTTGAAAGTGCAAAGATACGAAAATTTTTAATTCGGATTTCGGATTTCGGATTTCGGAATTGCTTGTTTTGGCGTATTTGACTGAATTTTAGTTTGTTGTGTGGTGTGTGCCGACAATGTAGAGACGGGGCATGCCCCGTCTCCCAAAAGGAATGGTGACGACATTTGTGGATTTGTGTATGTCCCGAAAAAATCGCATAAAACAGTAAAAAAATATCAATTATTATCCGAAATACAACATTTTTGCGCCGAAAAACAGTACTCTCATTGTATGAAATTGCACCGAAAAGTGTATTTCGTACAATAACCCCCATATTTCATACATTACGCGCGTCATGCCGCTGAAACGGTTTTTTTTCGTCGTATCTTTGCAGTAACAAATTTTTTAAAATACAATGATTAATATATACTTTACCCAAAACGTGTCGGAGACACGTGCTCTTAGTAACCCCACACAAGGAACGCAGTGTGGGGGTAACAGAAAACCAATCAAAAACAGCGTCTCGGAGAGACGCGACCTTAACTTATGTAATATTAAGTAGTCAATGAATATAAAAATAACACAAAATGAAACACACAAAAATCATTATCGCGCTTTGCACCGCCCTGCTTGTGGCGGGGTGCAACAATTCCGAATCAACCTCCGAAAACTACAGCGACGCGCTGTTTGTGGAGATGCTCAACGACACCACATTTCTGCACAAGGAACGTGTGTTGCAGGACACAGGAGAGTTGGCTTTCTACGCCAGTTTTGAACAGCCCCTGCTCTGGCCCGAAACAGGCGACACCACCCTACGCCGGATGGCCGATTTCTACAACCTGCAGTCGGTGTTCCACGCCTTGCAGACCGACGACGACACTTACCGCAGGTATGAAGAGTCGGGGTCCGACCTCGAGAAGGAAATGCTGGCCGAGTGGGCAAAGATGAAACTTCCCGGCATCGCCGACACTTTCACCATGCGCAGGCTGGGTGAAGCGATGAAATTTATCCTTTCAAAATCGGACGACGAGAAAAAGAAAGATGTTACCGATTGTTCGGAGAGACTGTCAACTTGGTTGCCCGATGAGGATTCGACTTTTGTCGCCGACAAGATAATTCCAGTGCTTACCCCTAAAACCTATCTGCCAAAGAAATTGAAAGAGGACTACGAACTATACGTGGGAGAGGAGGCAAAACCCGACCAAGGGCAGTTGCAACAGCTGTGGAAATATTATTCGGAAGAAAAAGATTACAACACAAAGCTGTCGATACTTTTCATGCTTCTTTACGATTATCATTATGATGGAGGAGACACTGTGGTATCGTTGCTGAAAGATGCCGAGCAGGTTATGACGTCGGGCAATTATTCTCCTTTGCTTCCGGTACTCTGGCGGGCATATCGTGTGGATTATTGTTACAAATACGCTTGTCCCTCCACCTACTGCGAAATACCCAATGTCCGCTTCAACTACTACCGCCGTCTGGTGGCCTACACTATGCTCCGCCACATACAAAACACACCCGACGACGATGCGGCTAAGGTGGCTTTCTATTGTCTTGCATGGCGCGACAACATAAATCGGTTTGGAGAATACTATTTTGGTAACCAGTCCACAGCCGAATATATAGTCCTCTTTTGGAACGGCAGTGTGCTATAGGCAATGGCAGGGGCTTGTTTGTGCCCCCCTTTTTTGTGAATTGGACAACAACAAAAAATCATTCGTTATTTGTAAAAACATAACACCTTATGAAAAAAACAAACAAGCTCCTTTTTGTTGCCGCACTGATTGTTATTTCGGCTTGCGGAAATGTAAACCATACTGCCGCCGATTGCGATTCGGCAACCACGGAATCAATAGGCTGGCAAGAAAATAAGGTTTTTCGGCAAAACTGCGACTATCTCGACTCCTTCGGCATCGATTGCAAGTCGTTTTTCGGCCAAAGCTATGACTCGGTGGACATCGCTGTTGTGGACTGCGTGGCAAATGTCGTTAGAACATTGGACTTTCAGATGGAGCCATACAATGACTTGCCAAAGATAAAGAAAGAACTGTCGGAAATAAAAGATTTGTGGTTCGGTTTTGCTGGAGATTATCATCTGCAGGCTTTTTGGGAACAAATCATGTGGAACAGGGTTGAATTCCATCTGTCGAACCCGCTGACATTCCAAAAATGGGAACCTTCGTCGAAGGGAAGGTGTCTGCCTCGCCCGACGGCAAATATAAATTCTACACCACTTGGAACATCTGCCAAGGGACACAAGGCATGTGGTTGACATACTTTCAGTATCTGGATACCAATGGTTTGTTAAAATGTAAGATATGGCAAGATGACAGACGATTTGATTCGCAGGGGAACGTGATTGATGTGTGGCAATTTGCTTTGCACGATACCACTTTCTATGTTCTTAAAAGCATTTGGAGAGGCAGTTCTTGTGAATGGGGTTGCAACATGGAAATAGCTACTTTCGAAAACGGCGTACCGACCTACCATATCCGTTTTTTCCCCAATATGAAAGAATTTACAGAAATTTGCAGGTTGGAAGATGAAAAATGGGTTAAGGAAGGTGGACAGTGCTGTATTAGTTACACTTACAGAGGTCTTGATGTCGATTACGATTTCAACCCGAAAACTCTTACCGTCACCGCAAAAACGCAGGATGATACAAATAAAGCCTTAATGGTCGAGAAATGGAAATTGAAAGTTAAGTAGCCTAGGTAGGCGTTGGTTATTCGGACTTTTGGATTTTACCCCGAAACTAATACCCACGTCCTAATGACCACAAATAAATGTTTCAACTTTCAATTTTTCACTTTCAACTTTTTTGTGGATTGAACAATAACAAAAGACTTCCGGCGTTATACTCTTTTTAAAAAACAAAGTCATAACACCTTATGAAAAAAACGAACAAACTTCTTGCTTTGCTCGCAATTGTTGTGGCTACAGCAGTAATCCATGGCTGTAGCGACAATCCCGAAAACTACAGCGACGACCTTTTTGCCAAGATGCTCTCCGACACCACATATATGCATCAGGAGAGTGTGTTGCAGGCTGCCGACTCGGTGGCTCTCTACGCCCATCTGGAACAGCCTTTGCTGTGGCCTGAAACGGGCGACACCACGCTCCGCCGCATGGCAGATTTCTACAATTACTATGCCGCATCCAACGCATGGATGACCGACTTCGACACAAGGGAGAGATATTATGGCCAAAAAACGTACGATATAGAAAAAGAGATGCTGGATCTTTGGAGAAAAATGCAGTTCCCGGGCATCGTCGACGAAGTTTCGGTGGAAATACTCAAAGATGAGCTCCGTGTACTAGTTGGCGACACGGTGTATGATAGGACAACAAACGTGAGCGATGTGGAGCGACGGCTTACCCGTTGGACACCCGATATAGACGCAGGTACGATGGAGAAAGAGGTACTTCCCAAACTCACGCCTAAGGATTATCTGCCGGACAGTGTCAAAGAAAAATATGACACATACGTGGGACAGAATGCCAATCCGACTCAAGGCGACGTTTGCTCTTTGTATGATGCATATATAAATGAAAAACAATACGATACTAAATTATCGATGCTTTTTGTGCTGATGTATTGCTATGGGTCTTCGTCGAACGACACGGTGGTTTCGTTGCTCAAAGATGCCGAACAGGCCTTCACCTCGGGTAATTATTCTCCAGTGATGTCTGCCCTATGGCGTGCCTACCGAGTAGTTTATTGTGGAAAATATTCCTGTCCCTCAACCTACTGCGAAATACCCAACGTCCGCTTCAACTACTACCGCCGATTGGTGGCCTACACCATCCTTAGGCACATAGAAAAAAATCCCGACGACGATGCGGCAAAGGTGGCTTTCTATTGCCTTGCAAGGCGCGAAAACATAAACCGTTTCGGGACATATCAGTATGGCAACCAGTCCGTTGCTGAAAAGGCAAGCCTGTTTTGGAATGGCAGTGTGTTGTAGGCAATGGCAGGGGCTTGTTCGCAAAAACGTTTTTTTGTGGATTGAACAATAACAAAAGACTTCCGGCGTTATACTCTTTTTAATAAACAAAGTCATAACACCTTATGAAAAAAACAAACAAGCTCCTTGCTTTGCTCGCCATCGCTGTGGCGACGCTCGTCCCTTTTAAATCCTTCGCCCAGCAGACCGCTGTCCCTCAGCAGGTTGCCGAAATGTTTCCTGCAGCCGCCACGGTGAACGACCTCGGCGCGTGGTCCGCCGTGCTCGACAACGCCAGCGCAACTCTCGGCTACTACGCCTATTCCAAGCCAGCCAGCGACAGCATCCAGGGCTTCAACGGCGAAACGCCCCTGTTGGTGATTTTCGACAACGAAAAGAAAATCCAATCCGTCGTTCTCCTCGACAATAAGGAGACTCCCGCTTTTGTCGGCCGTGTGGCCGAGGGCGGACTTTTCGACGCGTGGAACGGCCTCACCATCGACCAAGCCCTTGAAAAAGAGGTGGATGCCGTAAGCGGCGCCACTTTCACCTCCAACGGCGTGAAAGCCTCGCTCAAAGCCTGCCTGAAGAACATCAAAGCCAGCGAAAACGCTACAACCGGTAGCTGCTCGAACATCTGGCTATGGGTGGCGATAGGCGCTGCCGTGCTGCTTGTGGTTGTGATTTGCGTGATTGTGGCACGGAGGAAAAGGAATTAGTAGTTTGCAGTTTTGAGTTTGCAGATAAACGACTTGATACCAATCCAGTTCACTGATCACAGTTCACAGTTCACTAATTACAAAAAAAATCGTATCTTTGCAAAATCATTTAAAAAAAAATAGAACGCTATGTTAGACCAAGAACGAGGACTTTATATCGCCCACTGCGAGTCGGGCGCATTGTCAATAATAGGTAAGATGACCAATCGCCACGGCCTTATCGCCGGTGCCACGGGAACAGGTAAAACCGTCACTCTGCAGGTGATGGCCGAGACATTCTGTCAGGCCGGAGTGCCGTGTTTCATGGCCGATATGAAAGGCGACCTTTCGGGAATTTCGCAGGCCGGAGCCATGAGCTCTTTCATCGAGAAACGTATGCCCGAATTCGGCATCGAAAACCCGCAGTTCCAAGCCTGTCCCGTGCGTTTCTTCGACGTGTTCGGCCAGCAGGGCCACCCCATGCGTGCCACCGTGTCGCAGATGGGTCCCATGCTGCTGTCGCGACTGCTCGGACTTAACGAAATCCAGGACGGCGTGCTCACCATCGTGTTCCGCATCGCCGACGAGCGCGGATGGCCTATCATCGACATCAAGGACCTCCGTTCTACCCTCGACTTTGTGTCGAAACATTCCAAAGAATACACCACCAAATACGGCAACATAAGTACCGCCACCGTGGGTGCCATACAGCGCGCCCTGCTACAGCTCGAAAATCAGGGTGCCGACAAGTTCTTCGGCGAACCCGCCTTCGACATCTACGACCTGCTGCAGACCGAGAACGGCAAAGGCATAATGAACGTGCTTGCCGCCGACAAGCTGATGATGCAGCCCAAGCTCTATTCCACTTTCCTGCTGTGGCTTATCAGCGAGCTGTACTCCACACTGCCCGAAGTAGGCGACCTCGACATGCCCAAGCTGGTGTTCTTCTTCGACGAGGCTCACATGCTCTTCGACGGCACCTCGCGCGCCCTGCTCGACAAGATAGAACAGGTGATACGTCTTATCCGCTCCAAAGGCGTGGGCATCTATTTCGTAACCCAGAACCCCACCGACATCCCCGACATCATCCTCGGACAGCTAGGCAACCGTGTGCAGCACGCCCTCCGCGCCTACACCCCCAAGGACCAGAAGGCCGTCAAGGTGGCCGCCGACACTTTCCGTGCCAACCCCAATTTCAAGACCGACGAGGCCATTATGAACCTCGAAACCGGCGAGGCCCTCGTCAGTTTCCTCGACGAGAAAGGCGCCCCCAACATGGTGGAACGTGCCAAGATACTGTTCCCGCTTTCGCAGATTGGCGCCATCACCGAAGGCCAGCGCGGCGACATCATGCGTTCCAGCCGTCTCAGCGGCAAATACGACACCCCCGTTGACAACCACAGCGCTTATGAGATGATTCTCGAAGAAGAGGAACGCGCCCTTGTGGAAGCCGAGGAGAATGCCGTTGCCGAGGCCAAAGAGAAAGACAAAGAAAAAGGCGGCAAGAAGAAAACCGGCATCCTTGGCAAAGTGGGCAAAGCCATACTCACAGCCATCACAGGCACCTTGGCTACTATTCTCGGCACTTGGGTTAGCGACAAGGTTACGGGCAAAAAGACCAAATCGCGCACCTCTACCACAGGCCGTGTGGTGAAAAACGCCACCAGCGCCGCCACACGTACCGCCACCCGCGAAATTACCCGCGACATCCTGGGCAATATCATAAAAGGAAAATAACCATAACTTTCGTCAAATGAAACGTTTAGCGCTTTGTCTCCTGTTGTCGCTCATTTCGGTGGCTGCCTTTTCGCAAAAAAAGGATATCATCATCGATTTGAACGGCATCAAGTTTGTGATGAAATACGTCAAAGGCGGCACTTTCCAGATGGGTTCGCCCAACGCCGACATCAGCCGGTGGTCGTTTTACGACACTGCAACCCACGAGACTGTCTGTTACAAGGACTCGCTCCACGAGGTAACCTTGAGCAGTTTCTATATCTGCGAAACGGAGATAACTCAGGCCGTGTGGAAGGCCGTTTTGTGGACCTCGCTGAAAGACCAGAAAGACCGCACCCGCTCCGATTTCAGCACCTGTGGCATCGGCAGCGACTACCCCATGTATTTCGTCAGCTTCGAAGATATTGTCAGGGAGTTCATCCCCGAATTGAACAAGATGACCGGACGCAAGTTCCGTCTGCCCACCGAGGCGGAATGGGAATATGCCGCAAGGGGAGGGGCCGAATCGAAAGGCTACACATTCTCGGGCAGCGACAAAGCCGACGATGTGGCGTGGTACACAGCCACCTGCACCGACAAACAGACGCATACTGTCAAGACAAAGAAACCCAACGAGTTGGGCATTTACGACATGAGCGGTAACCTGTACGAATGGTGCAGCGACTACTACGGCAGATACAGCAGCCAGCCGCAGACCAACCCCAAAGGTCCGAAAAACGGCACCAAACGCGTTATCCGTGGCGGATGCTGGAATCACAACTCCAATTCGGCACAGGTGGATTTCCGCATGAACTCCGGTCAGCTGAACCGTTACAACAATCTGGGGTTCCGTCTCGTTCTTGACGAAAAATGATGTTGAAAAATAAGAAAATGACAACAAAATACATTATAAAATATGTGTCGGAGACACATAATCTCAATAACCCACATGAAAAAACAGCCAGTGGCTGTTTTGATAGCGAAGCGGAGAATACCAGAACGCAGTGTGGGGGTGAAGAAAAACTCCCTGAAAAACAGCGTCTCGGAGACACGCGACCTTTACTTAAGTAAAACAATAACTCGACAAAAATAAGAAATCATCAAATTTGGTGACAAATAAGAAATAGTTTTTGCAAAATCAATAAATAAAGAGATGAAAAGAATAATTCTTTTTTCGATGGCTGTGATGATGTGCGCTTCGGTGCTGGCAGTCAATCCCGTAAAGATTTACCGAGGCACTTCCACCTATTACAGCGATGTTATCTGCAACGTGAAGGACGGCAAGGTGTATAAAGGCAATTCGTCGTACAACAGCGACATTCTGTGCCATGTGGAGGGCAACAGGATTTACAAAACCACCTCCACCTACAGCAGCGACGTGCTCTACACCGTGCGCAAAGGTAAAGTGTATAAAGGCAACTCGCTGTACGAGAGCGACGTGGTGATGAGCTTCCGCGACGGCAAGATATACAAAGGAGTGTCGAATTTCCGCAGCGACGTGCTTGCCACCATCGTCGACAATTTCGTGTACTCCGGCAACTCCACCTACAACAGCGACCGCATGTACACCATCGACGGACAGCTTACCATAGAGGAGTTTGTGGCCGTGTGGTACGTGTTTTTCTATGTCTATTAAGGACTGAACTACAGCATCTTACCCAAGTGCGATGACTTCCAGCGACCTGCGTTTCCCGCAATCGGCGATATTGGAACTGACCTACCGTTGCAACCACCGTTGCCGTTTCTGTTCCTGTCCGTGGGAAGCCCCGTCGTGTAGCTACGAAAAAGGCACGGAGCTAACCCTCGAAGAGTGGTGCCGGGCCATCGACCGGCTCCAGACACTTGGCGTGAAAACCCTTACCATCTCCGGAGGCGAGGCCCTCTTAAATGACTCCCTTCTCGACATCCTTAAATATATCCGCTCCAAAGGCTGTTTCAATACCGATGTGCCGATTGTGTTGATTTCCAATGGTTTGCTGATAAGTGAGGCTTTTCTCGAAGCTTTCAAGAGATACAACGTACATCTTAGCATGAGTCTGCCCGGGGTGGACACTTTCGAGTGGCACACGGGTGTGGACAACGCTTCGGGCGTACTGCACTGGTTCGAGGAGGCCAAAAGGCTGGGCGTACCCACCACCGTCAACGTTACCGTTACCAAACACAACTACCACGAGCTTTACCGCACCCTTGCCGAAGGACTTCTGGCGGGAGCCGACACGGTGCTGCTCAACCGTTTCCTGCCCGGCGGCAGGGGCTTGGCCAATATCGACGAGCTGACTCTCGACACCGATCAGCTGCGCGGTATGCTCGACACCGCCGAGGAGGTGCTCGAACTGGCCGGACGTCGTGGTGCGGTTGGGACGGAGTTCCCGCGTTGCATCATAGAAAAACCGGAGAAATACAAGCGCCTGCGTGTGGCTTCGGTATGTGCCGCTGCCAAGGAGTTTTTTGTTATCGACCCCAGCGGCAGGGTGCGCACCTGCAACCATTCGCCACGCGTGGTGGGACATATACTGCGGACGCCCGTCATCTCCGACATCGACTATTGGAATATCTTCGCCCAACGACGTTACATACCTGTCTCGTGCGTTAGCTGCCACGACGTGAACTACTGCGACTGCGGTTGCCGCGAAGCCGCCGCCATAGTACACGGCAACGTATGCGCGAAAGACGTTTGCTTTGATAACAATGAGTAATTAGTAATTAGTAATTAGTAATTTTATTTGAAACATACCGCAGACCAATGACTTTTGACCTTTGACCCATGACCAACGACCAAACAATGTACACTCGTACCAAACTGCTTTTGAAAGAAGAAGGACTTGCACGTCTGCAATCCGCCCATGTGCTTGTGGTGGGACTTGGCGGGGTTGGAGGCTATGCCGCCGAGCAGCTGTGCCGGGCCGGGGTTGGAGAACTCACCATTGTTGACGGCGACACCGTGGCAATGTCGAACAAAAACCGGCAGATTATAGCCCTCGACTCCACCCTTGGCCAGCCTAAAGCCGAGGTTCTGGGGCAGCGTCTGCACGACATAAACTCCGACTGCAAGTTGCACATCATCAACGAGTTTCTCCGCGACGACCGCATGATAGAGATACTGCAGCAAACGCATTTCGACTACGTGGTGGATGCCATCGACACCCTTTCGCCAAAGGTGTTTCTTATCTACCACACTTTGCAAGCCGGTTATCCGCTTGTAAGCTCCATGGGCAGTGCCGGCAAGCTCGACCCTACGCTGGTGGAGGTGTCCGACGTGGCGGAGTCGCACACCTGCCCGTTGGCACACATGGTGCGCAAGCGCCTGAGCCATCTGGGGGTGAAGACGGGTTTCAAGGTGGTGTTCTCGCCCGAAAGAGTGCCGAAACACGCCTGCATCGAAGACCCGTCCACCAACAAACGCACCACCATTGGAACGATATCGTATATGCCACCCGTTTTCGGCTGCGTGTGCGCCTCGGTGGTGATACGCGATTTGGTGGGAGGAAAAGGTAAATGACGAAATCAATTGATGTTTTTATGCAATAATAAACAAACATCATCGTTATTGAAGAAACGAAATAACGAAAATATGCTTATCTTAGTTGATAATGAACAAAATGGACGCTCTGCCGTTTGGATGCCCGATGGCGACATGCCTGATATGCAAAACGAGGCGGTAACGTTCCACGAGGTGCTGAGGGCACCGTGACACCGAGTTTTTCTTGGTTGTTAACTGGAGTCGGCAACTGCCGATTCTGAATTGTTCATTATTAATAATTTGTTCAATGCTGAAAAAATTTTTTTTGGCGGTGCTCGCTACTATGAGTATGGCCAGTGCTTTGATGGCACAAACTACATATACCTTGCAAGGCTCTTTGGCCAACAGCAAAGGGGAACCGATGATGTTTGCCAACTGTGTGTTGCTTCAACAAAATGACAGCGCCTTCGCGTACGGTACCACGAGCGACCTCGACGGCGTGTTTACGTTTGGTGGCGTAAATCGGGGCAAATATATTTTAAAAATAACCGCCGTCGGACATGAGACATACTGGCAAAATATAACGATAGACCGCGACATCAATCTCGGCACTATCGAGATTGCCGAAAATGCCACCTTCCTGCACGAGGTGAAGGTTACCGCCCGACGTCCGCTCTACTCTGCCGACGGCGAGAAGGTGTTCTACAACGTTAGCGACGACCCCAGTGTGCAGAGCGGAAACGCCACCGACGCCCTGCAGAACGCCCCGGGCGTGGAAGTCGATGCCGAAGGCAATATCAAATATCGCGGCGGGGCGGAGGTTACTATCTGGATAAACGACAAACCGTCGCACCTAAAAGCCGAAGGGTTGAAACAGTACCTAAAGTCGCTGCCTGCCGGAACGTTGCAACGTATCGAGGTGATAGCACACCCTTCGGCTAAGTACCACACGCAGAACTGTGTAATCAACATTGTTACCACCGCCAAAGTGAAGCGTAACGAACTGCTCTGTCTCGGCCTAAACGCCAACAGCCGACCGCAGGTGGGACCGTGGGTGGACTATGTGTGGGCCAACGAAAAAGTGCGGTTCAATCTTTTTCTCAGCGGCGATTACGACCGTTATAACGGCGATGCCAGTAGCGACAGCCGTCTGCTTTCGCCCGACAGCTCGCTTTCGTCCATCGTCTCAACAAAAGGACATAGTCTAAACCGCACACTCAACGGCAATTTCGGCATTGACTTCGACTATTACCTCGATACCAATACCACGCTCAATTTCTGGCTTTGGGCCACTGCCTCGCACGACAGTACAGCCTCCGACAGCCGTACCGAACGCACGGAGTTTATGACTAGTCCCGGCCGTTATTTCTATAACGAGACACTGCGTAGCGGCAGAGGTATGATGGATGCTGCTTTCGGCGTGATGATGGAGAAAAAACTCGACACCCTCGGTGGTATGCTTTTCCTCGACTACACTGGCACGCTGACACGTAACCGCTCTCTCAGCAGCGACTTGCGCAACTACGACAGCCTTGCGTTGCTCGATTTCGACCGTAGCCTAACCAGTCGCAACCCATCGCAGTTTCATGGCATAACTGCCGACATTGCTTTGCCATACAACAAGCATGGTGAACTGGATTTCGGCGTGATGGCCAGCCTCGCGCCTGAGCGTAAGGACGTGGAATCCACCGACAGTGGCCTCGCCGACAGTCTGCGCAGCTACGTTTTCACCAAGGACAACTACGAACTTTCGTTTTATGCCGGTGCCGAGCACCACTTCGGCCGTCTCACCCTAGGAGCCTCGCTGTCGATAGACAACGCATGGTACAACCTTGATTTTGACAGAGCCGACAGCGGCGACGTGCGGAAACACTACCTTACTTTCAGTCCTACACTCCACCTCAGCTACAGCACCGAGTCGATGCACAATTTCACTTTCAGCTACACACATTATGTTACACCTCCTGCCGATACACAACTCACTCGTTTCACCGTTTACGGCTACGACGGTTATTCCACAGGCAATCCCGACCTGAAGAAAGGCTACGCCGACAATTTTGAACTGGGCTGGGAACGATACTTCGACCATCTGGGCAGCATCGGCCTCAGTGCGTGGTACAAATCCGACCGCGACCACACAGGCACCCTCAACGATGTGGCATATTGCGACCGTTTCGGACGTATCGTGGCTTTCAGCCAAACGGCAAACATCGGAACTGCAAGGCAGGGCGGCATAGGCCTCAACGCCACACTGCGTCCGCTAAATTTTATGAACATCCGCTTGTACGCCAACCTCTTCGACGATTACTACAACGTGCAGTACCGCTCCGGGATGTGGCAGGAGAGCGAGATGCTGTGCTATTCCTTGCGACTCAATTTCTGGACAAAGCTTTGGGAACATACAGGAAGCAGTTGGTTCGACGGACTGCAACTGTTTGCCAACGCCGTCTATCGCAGTCGTACCCAGACCCCGCTGGCCGAAATCGATCCCTACTTTACTTTCGACTGCGGAGTGAGCACCGACCTTTTCGACCGTCGTCTTTCGCTGTTCCTTAACGTGAATGATGTTTTCGGCACTGTTCGAACAGGCGGCAGCAGCATAAATCCTTACAACCCATCTGTAAACGAGGCCACCACCGACAGCCGTTACGTGAGTTTCGGCCTCACGTGGCGCATAGGTCGCACCGAGATGGAATCCCGACAGACACACGGCAAGAAAGAACCGAGGAAGAAAGGCAAGTAATTACCGAAAATAATCAGAAAAAACGCATCGTTTCCAAAAATCGTTTGGTCGGGGCGGGTGCCGTTTGTGCCAAGGTGGAGTTCCTCCGAGGGAGTGGGGGAGTTTTTTTCATTGTATATGTGCTAAACAGATTTTTGGATAAAATCAAAACTGTTTCTCAGTATATTATAGATGAAAAACAATTGGAAAATGTTGATTTATTCCAATTTATATATTTCAGGTATTAAATCAAAAACGAAAGACTTTATTTTTTCATTTTTATAAGTTTTTCCTTTGTATAAAAAATCCCCAAAATAATTGAAATATAGGATACACTTACCAAACGGTCTTTTTTTGACGATAAAAACAATTCTATAATCTTCTGCTATTTTAGATTCTGATTCAGATGTCAAACCATCAATCATATCCAAAATACTATCATCAGTGTCGTCTTTTGATATTGTTATTTCTATTGAAGCCAGCTTTTCAACTTTATAATAAGGCAAACGGCTTCTAAAATCAGTATTTAAAGGTATTATTTTCAACTGCATCTTTTTTACTACATCCTGAGGATAATTCTTCAATGGAATAAAAATAATACAAGCAAAGATAAAGGTTGCTAATAGTTTATTGTTCATTTTTTCATAAATTTATAAATTTTCATTTTGATTTATTTCAGCACGTTTTTTTACTCTTTGTTCGTGCTTTGTTTGAGTAGATATTGGATCAATTGTATTCAAGGTCTTACCATCATGATTATTTCTTGTGCCTTCCCCTAAGATCTTTGCTGCTGGAGTTTCATAGTCCTCAATAACTCGTTGTTCTTCTAGGTTGGTATAATTATCATCACTAATTCTGCGTGAATTAACATAATCATCATGCTTAAAAACGTCCCTGAAAAAATGACCTAATTCATGAAACAATCCCAAAGCACCGGATTGTCTGCTTTTTTTTTCATCTCCATTACTATTGTCGTATACTTCCATACCTTTAGTAGACCAATATATTGTTTTTGTACTAGATTTGTAATGATCATTGCCACGCGTTTTTTTTATAATCACTTTTTCAGTAGTATTTATTGATTGTTCAATTATACCAGAAACATCAGCATTATTATTATAAATGTAATCTAACGATTTTATAGCATCCCTAACAAAAGAGTTCTTCCCTAAATATTTCATATTGGGGGTATAGACAATATATTTGTTTCGTTCAAATAAACGTGCTATTCCTTTTTTTTCTTTATAAGCAATCCAAATCTCTCTCCCATCTGGATCCACATACTTCACAGGATTATTGGCACAATACGCATACGGCGAGAACGTCGGGTATTTTTCAAACAGCGGGTCTCTGCTCACAAACACCGGCGGAGCATAGTACCTTGCTTCGTAGTAATACATCCCAGTCTCCTCGTCTAACTCCTTAGCATTAAAGCTATACTTAGGCAAAACACCATTCTGCCAACCGCTATTATGCTCATTCGTAATCTCACCGAAAGGCGCATACAAAAAGCCTTGCACAACACTCCTGTTTTCATCCGTTACGTAGCACGTACTTCCCAAATGGTTCGGGTGGTAGTAGTACACACTGCCACTGCTTATTGGCTGCAAGCTAGTAATTCCCACCTGTGGCAACTCAAACACTGGTTTGGGGTCTTCCAGAGTTTGCTCCTCACCAACGGGAAGGAACTCGTAGCCCGTTATTTCCACAATGTTTTTCCGTATTAAACTATCTTGCCACTCTTTTCTATCTTGCAGTTCTGGGTCGTGGGTGTCTATCTGTAAGTTTTGGTCTCCCAAGCGTGAGGCTATGCGCTCCATGCCGTTGTAGTAGTGTTTGGTGTAGTGTCCGTCTTGGTTGAAGTTCAGGTAGCTGTTGGGGTAGAACATGGCGGTGCGGGGGTTAAAGTTTACGCTTTCCAAACGGCCGTTCACCCAGTTGGGGTTTAGGTCAAAGCTGTATTTGTAGGTGCGGGTAGTGCCGCCATCATATCCGTAGAGGGAGTAGAAAAGCCTGTCGTAGCTGTACAGCCGCAGGTTGCCGTCCGCGCCAAAGCGGTAGAGTTCGGTTTCCGGAGTGGAGTTGGGTCGTTGGGTCTCACGGCGTTGCAGACTGCCGTTTATGCCGTAATCCATACTGCCTAATATTTATTTTCAGGAACTAAGATACAACTAAATGGGATGTGAGTATATCCTGCTTTCCAATCATCTTCAAAATAACACATACATGTTGAATCAGATATATAGTATTTGGTTTTCAACATCAAAGGTCTGATGTAATCGCTTATTTTATTAATAAAATCGGCAATACTATCGTTATTGTCATTTGTGATAAATATGGATTTAAATGAACCGTCCTTATTCATCCCCACAATATCACCAGATGTTATAGGGTCGGGAAGTGAAGCTATTTTTATTTTGTCTTTGCAATTAGTGTCCAACTTGCAAAGTTCATAGCATTTGAAAATAATGGTATCCCAATCTTCATACTGTGGTATCCCATCGAATACAGGAATGTGTATTGATAATATTGGAGATGGAGAATACGACTCTAATGTAGGAAGTTCTAAACACTCATCGCAAATATCCCCATCATCACAGTTGCCTAAAGTGTCATTATCATAAGTTGTGTCGGAATTTTTGTTGGAACATTGCATAAATAATAGCAATGCCGTAATTGACCCAAAAAAGCAAATTGTTTGTTTCATAATATTTTTATCTTATTCTCTTTAAAAGGCTTCCGGATAAAAGTACATGCCTATTGGGAAGCCAATCATAATCATCATATCTTCTCCTATAATTATTAGCTTTTGAAGCCTCCTTGAAATTTTCAATAGCATATTGAAAGTCTTTATAATTGAAATTATTAACCAAATTTTTCATTGCTGTTTCATATTTGTCAGCTTGTTCTTTGTTTAAATGAGATGCTGCACTCATTCCTGAATTAATATAGTTCTCGTTTAAAGACTTTGAAACCATACCCTGAAAAACATATGCCTCAACCTCATTGTAAATGGATTGTCCTTCCCGTCCATTGAGATGTTGAAAAGCGTGAAAAAGTTCATGCGATAATACGCCGGTGCTGCCATGCCCATTCATATATACACTCCTTTCGGATGACACATAGCAAGCATAAGAATCACCCTTTTGGTCGTTTCTTAATGTGTATTCATTAGTACTTGCTGAAAGTTCACTCAAAATATAATTTCCCTCTTTTGTGCTATTTATTTTATTTAGGTAATAGCTTGTGTTGTACAGCATCCTATTGTATTTATACATATAGGATGCCGTCAGCGGTTTTGTAAGTTTCTTATCGGTATATACAGTTCCTTTATCCCAATAATATTTGGTTTTTCCATTTTCACCTAAAATCACTATATCTTCCCCCGTCGGGTCTATATATTTAATCGGATTATTCGCACAATATGCGTACGGTGAGAACATCGGGTACTTCTCAAACAGCGGGTCCCTACTCACAAACACCGGCGGTGCATAGTACCTCGCTTCATAATAATAGAAACCAGTTTCTTCATCCAACTCCTTAGCATTAAAGCTATACTTCGGAATTACCGAAGAACCAAAACTATTGTTATATTCATTCGTAATCTCCCCGAAAGGCGCATAAAGGAATCCCTGCTGCACACTTGCGTTACCGTCGGTTACGTAGCAGGTAGAACCAAGGTGGTTGGGGTGGTAGTAGAAAACATCTCCGCTGCCAATTGGCTGCAATCCAGTAATTCCCACTTGTGGTAGTTCAAACACCGGTTTGGGGTCATCAGGGTCGGGTTCTTCTCCGGGTCTTAAAAATTCATACCCCGTTATTTCCACAATGTTTTTCCGTATTAAACTATCTTGCCACTCTTTTCTATCTTGCAGTTCTGGGTCGTGGGTAGAGATAGGCAGGTTTTGGTCGCCAAGCCTGCTTGCAATCCTTTCCATGCCGTTGTAGTAGTGTTTGGTGTAATATCCGTCGTTATTGAAATTGAGGTAGCTGTTGGGGTAGAACATAGCGTTGTGCATACTAAAGTTTACCGCCTCAAGTCTGCCGTTTACCCAGTTGGGGTTAAGGTCAAAGCTGTATTTGTATGTTCTTGTAGTTCCGCCGTCGTAGCCATACAAGGAGTAGAAAAGTCTGTCGTAGCTGTACAGCCGCATATTTCCGTCCGCGCCAAAGCGGTAGAGTTCCTCATTGGGCTGTGCGTCGGGGTGGGTTGTTTCACGGCGTTGCAGGCTGCCGTTTATGCCGTACTGCTCGTTTACGTTGGTGCCGTCGGCATAGTTTATGCTATTTGGCGCAAAGGTGGTCTGGCTTTCGCCTACGCTCATGGTGCCCGGGTAGTTGTATGTGCGCAATGTGCTTGTGGTTACATTGTTGCCAAGGTCGGTCTGCTGTAGGTCGTACTGCTGTATCTTGCCCCAGTCGCCGTAGGTTACGCTAAGGGCGTAGGTCTGCGCATTGGCGGCGCTTACCAGCTGGTTGGTGCTGTCGTAGGCAAAGTTTTCTGTAAAGGTCTGCCCGGGCAGCCACGGGTAGCTGCTCACGGCCTGCGTAACGTTGCCTACAAGGTCGTAGGTGTATGCCGTGTGCGAGAGCTGGCTGTTGCCGTTGTAGGTGCTTATCGCCGTCAGGCGGCGGTTCTGGGGGTGGTAGGCGTACTGCATCTTCAGGCCGTTGCCGTATTTGCGGCTGGTTACCGCACCAAACTTGTCATAAAGTACACTATCTAAATAATTGTACATTGTTAATTGTACATTGTACATTCTAAACAGCTGTCCGCCGCGGTCGTAGTCGTAGCTCACCGTCTCGCCGTCGGGGTAGGTAACGCTCTGCGTGCGTCCCCAGCTGTCGTATTCGTACTGCGTGGTAAGGGCAAGGTCGGTGGCAAGGAAAGGCAGGGCGTAGGTGCGGGTCTCGCTTTTCACCTCGCCCATGTTGCCGTAAGTGTAGTCCATGCGGCCGCTCTCGTCCAGCACTGAGGCCACGCGTCCTGCGTAGTCGTAGCTATATACCGTGGGCAGAGTGCTGTCGCTGTAAATCACGCTGTCCAGCCGGTGGGCTATGTAGCGGCGGGTTATTTTCTTCTGTTTCGGCTGCCCGTTCTCCTGCCAGATGTGTGTCTCTGTGGCGGGGTTCAGGCCGTCGTAGGTGTAGAGGGTCTCGAGGTTGTCCTCGTTGTACGAGGTTCGGCGGCCCAGCCAGTCGTACTCGTAGCCGCGGCTCCAGTCGCCGTTGGAGCTATACACCTGCATAAGGTCGCCCACGGGGTTGTAGTTGCAGTATAGCCAGGGCTGTCCTGCCACCTTGGTGGCCCACTGTCTGCCCTCGGCGTCCTTCAGTGTCTTGCTTGTATTGCCTTTGGCGTCGGTAAGGGTGGTTTCAAACAGCGTCATTTGCAGGTGGTTGCCGTTGAAGCCGTAGGCGGTGCGTGTAATGCTTCCGTCGGGTGCCGTCTGCACCAAGGGGCGGTTCAGCACGTCGTAGGTGGCGGTGGCGGGCGCGGTGGCGTCCACGGCAAAGGCAAAGCGTGTGCTGTCGCGGTGTGCCTCGGTGGGGTGGTAGGTGGCCACGGCCCTGCCGAGGCCGTCAAAGACGGTGTGCCCGCTCACCACCAGTTTCTCCACGCCCTGCACCTCGGCTTCAATGCGGGTCTGCACCACGCGTCCTAGGCCGTCGCAGTAGGTGTGGGTCTTTATGGGGTTGGCGGGGTGCTGCGGGTCGTAGTTCTCCGTGGTGGCCGAGGACACGTTGCGTGCCGTCTCCTTGCCGCGGTAGGTGTAGCGTATGGTAAACGGCACCCCGTCGGCAATCTCCTTGGGACCGCGTATGGTAAGCGGGCGTCCCCAGCTGTCGAGGGTGTATTCCATTTGGTTTCCGGCGCGGTCTGTAACCGTCAGCGGCACTCCGTAGCGCAGGTCGTAGTTCTGCATCTGCGAGCTTACGCCAAAGGTGTCCGTAACGCTCTCGGGATAGGTGTGGACGTCGCCTTCGTAGGTGTAATGCACGGCGGTGTTAGGGCTGCGCACATCGGTGATGTTGCCGTAAATGTCGAACACATAACGGGTTGCGAGGGTGTTCTGCCCGTCGTAGTCCATTATTGCGGTGTAGTGCCCCAATGTGTCTATATCTGTGGTTCTCAGTCGCATACCTTGTATTTCCACACGTTGTACTTTATTAACGATATAGTTGCCGCGATATTGTGCATGGTACAAAATTTCCACAACCACCGTCGGCTGGTCGGTGCTGCCGTGTCGCTGTTGCACCACGTTTCCGTTGCCGAAATCGTAGTCGCTTTCCTGCCACTGCACTATGCCTGCCGTGGGCTGTCCTTCGTAATAGCATGTCTGCGAGCGTGTTATGTACGGAAATACCCTTTCGGCGTCGCCAATCACGTCAAGAGTTTCTTGTTGCAGGGTGTTGGCGGTCTGCACAAAAAGTCTGCCGCGCGAGTCGCGCAAAAAGCTGGCCACAGGTATGCCCTTGGTATGTATGTCGCTGTTGCTGAAATACTTGTCGGTGGTGCTGTGCACGGTGTCGCCGTTCCAGCGGGTTTCCGTCACCTTGACAAAACCGAGGAAGGCTTTCTCGTCGCGGTCGTAGTATCCGTGGCTGTAGCTGTAGGTGGTGCGCAGGGTGTCGCGCCCGTCGCCGGGCAGGCCGTCGCATATCTTCAGCTCTTTCACCACCCAGCGGCGCTGGTGATATACCGTGGGGGCCGTAAGCTCATAGTCGGCGTAGGTGGTGCCGCCCAAGGGGTTGGTGATGCTTTTCAGCAGACCGGTGCGTCCCATGCGCGAGTAGCGCACCGCTATCTCCGTGCCGCTCTCCGATTTCAGCAGGTCGGCCACGCCGTCGCCGTCCATGTCGCTTATCTGCACTTTCTCGTTGCTCAGGCTCATGGAGGCCTTGAGGCCCGCGCTGCCGCCCGCTTTAAGTAGCCAGAACGACCATCCGCCTGTGCCCTCTATGTTTGTCGAGGCGCTGGTGGAGGTGCCGTATTCCGCAAGGTTGGCCAGTATGTCGGGTGTGCGCCATGCCGTCCATCCCGCGGCGAAGGCGCTGCCGGTGTTGCGGCGGTATTGTATCTCGCCGTCGGCGAAATTCCTCCTCACAAGGTCGGGCAGGCCGTCGCCGTCCATGTCCTGCAGGAACACCGTCTGCGTGTTGCTGGCCGTGGTTACGCCCACTCCGCCGCTTATGGCGTTGTTCCAAATGCTGAAAGTGCCCGAGGCGCTTGCCGAGAGGCTCAGCGAGGCGCTCACCGTATCCAACCCCGGCCATTGCTGCTGCTGTAGGAAACCGTAGCCGGTGCCGAGGTGCACCTGTCCGTCGGAGCATACTATGTCGGGCAGGCCGTCGCCGTTGAGGTCGGCAAGGGTTCTGTAGGTGCTGTCTTTGGCGTAGCTGGCACCGGGGCTTAGCACAAAGTCCCTGCCACGTCCCGAGGAGGTGGTTTGTTTGGAGGTGTTCAAAAACTGTCCCGGCAGCACTACGGATCGGCTATTGCCCGTCCCGCTGTAGGGGTGCCCGCCGCCGAAGGGCTGGTACGCCGCGCTTTCGTAGCTTAATATATGGTAGGGCTTGGTGTAATATACTTCGCCGCCGTCTATTATGTCGGGACGGCCGTCGCCGTTGAGGTCCGTAACGTCGCGCTCCATCCATGTCCTGCCGTTGCCGGCGGAATACAGGGCCACGGTGTACGAGAAATTTTTGCTCTTGCTTATCTTGCCCAGTTTGCCTCCTCCGGCCGCCGTCGCGCGGCTGCCAGTGGAGCCTCCGGATGTGCGGTATGCGCGGTCGCCTCCGCCGGAGCTTTGGCCGCAGGGTATGGTGTTGCCCGCCACATTGGGCAGCAGGGTGTCCGTCATCACTCCGAGGCTTATCGCGGGGCCGCTCACGTAGGCGTTGGGGTAGATGCCTTCCATGCGGCGGTTGGCGTCGTTGCCCGCAAGAGGCATGCATCCGAACAGCGAAAGCACTCCGCCCACGGCACCCGAGGTGGTGGTGTCGGAAATCAGCTTCAGATAGTTGCTGTCCGTAAGATTGCCGTAATAGGATTGCAGGTCGGTTGCACTGCTAGGTATATTGCTTATACTGAATAACTTGGCAAGATTTATCTTGATACTGTCGTCGTGGCGGTACTGCACGGCGTGCCAGCCGCCGAAACCGTGGCCGAAGGGCAGCGAGGCCGTGCTGAGGTGGTATTTGGGGCTCCCGGCCCTGTAGCAGCGGTAGTTGGGCGCTATGTGGTATTCCAGCGTCTTTATGGTGTCCACAATACCTCCCGCAAGGGTGTCGAAATACAATGTCGTGAAACTCTCGTTGCCGACGGCGAGGGTCTTATAATATAGGTACGGGTGCCACTGGTTGTTTTTCCATATTGTCGAGGTGTCGCCCTCGGCGTAGAAAAACAGGCTGTCGTCTGCAGCAAGGTTGAGCAGGGTGTCCCATACGGCGTTGCCGCCGGGGGTCAGTGTCCTTATGTATGTGTTGTTGTATCTTATTCTCAGACGCACCGCGCTGGCGAAATCCGCCGCCGCGGTAGGCACTCGGAGCACTGCCTGTCCGTTGCCGGGCGACACGAACCTGCCGCCGCCCATGGCGAAACCGGCCACCTCGCTGCGCTGCCCGTGGGTGGGATAGCGGTAGGCTTGGTACACAGTAACAAGTGGGTTCCAGTGTATCTCGCGGCTTACATCCCTGCCGCCTTTGCTCCGTGCCCTGAAAAACAATGTGCCCTCGCCAAAAGCAGGAGATTCCTCGCCCTCGCAGCGGTTCAGAATGCTGTCGATATACTCGCGGCTGAGGTAGCCGTTGGCGGGGTCGAGCAGGTTGCCGCGCCACAAGGTGTCGGTGCCTTTGAGGGTGTCGCTGGCTATGAGCACATGCATCAGCCTGCCTCCGATGTTGGGTATCTCCGTGGTGCCGTAGTATTCCACGCTGAGCACCACGGTGTCGGGACGCTCCTCGGCATTGCGCACAAGGCCGCCCAGCCACGCCTTGGCGTCGATGGACTGTATGGTGGTGCCGGGGATGTCCTCGCTCTCCCATATCTTTATTATGTCGTAATGAGGCACTTCCTCATCTATGGAACTCTCCGCATCGGGTATCTCGTCGAGGCCGAGGGGCTCCACGCAGGGATATTTGGGGGTGGCGTCGGGGGTTACAGTGGGCGTGCCGCAGCCGCCGGGCATGGTCATGCTCGGGGCATTGTAGCGGCCTCCGATACGGCTTATCCGGCTGTCGTCCACTATGTCGGGCAGTCCGTCGCCGTCCATGTCGCTGAGATAGGTGCCTGTGGTGGTGGTGGTGGTGCTCCAGCTTACGCCGCCGCTGATGCCCGCCACATTCAGAACGGGCCCGTGGCTGACGCTCACACGGCTGTCCCTCAGATAGTTGCCGGCACCGCTTATAGGCGACGGGGTAAGGAAGGCTCCGTTCTGCTGACGCTGCCAGTGCAGTCCGCCGTTAATCACCAAAAGGCGGTCGGGAAGGCCGTCGCCGTCCACGTCGCAAAGGGTGCTGCTACCGAAGCCAAGGCCGTAGTCGGCGCCAAGGCTGTACGACACGCTGTTTATCTTCGACGAGGGGTTGGTACCCACACCTGCATACACTCCGGCGTCGCCGCCGAAACTGAAGCTCGTATTGCCGCCTATCACCGTCCTCGTGCCCAGAACGCCCGACAACGAGCGCTCTATGGGCTTGCGCAGCTTGCCGTGGGCGCCGCCCAGAAGTCCGCCCAAACCGTAGTCGGCTGTGGTCATGGTGGTCGTGGCCGTGCCCAGAAGGCTGTCGGCATCTATCTCACGGTAGTATTCTATGTCGTGGTCGCGGCTGCCGTCGCTGTAGTCGCGCCCCCACTGCCGTATCTTCCTCAGCTGGGCCATGCCGTGGATGTCCTCGCCGTAGCAGAAACTGTAGCTCCGCACCATCTCGTCGCCGTAATAGACAAGGATGCGCCGCAGCTTGTCGCGCTGGCTCTGCAGATGGCCGCTGCGGGCCTCGTTGCGGTCGGTCTTGGGATACTCCCTGTCGCAGTCGCAGAAATCCATGCCGAGATAGAAATCCGGAACTTCCTTGCCGCCTATATATATGTTCTCTATGCTGTCGGCGTTTATGCTGCCGCTGCCTCCGCCGCACAGGTCGTTCTCTATTTCAAGGTGCAGGGTGTTGACGCCTGCCGTCTCGTTCTTTATCATGACGCCGGTGGGACCTTGGTCTGTTACCACAGGCTGGCATTCGTTCGGGAGGCCGGTGCTTTCAAAATGGAACTCGTATCCCTCGAAGGGAGCGCACACATGTGCCGAAGGCAGCTCGTTTATCGTTATGGTGGAGCCGCACTCTACGGGCGACAGATACAGGCTGATGGCGCCGGCGGCATCGGTTGTCGGCGTGTGGGTGCCCGAGGCGGTAACTATCTCGAAGGGTATCCCCGCGAGGGGGCGGCCTGTGGCACCCTCGGTCTTTATTATGTTTATCTGAACGGGGGGGCACTGGCACTGCCCGCAAGGATGGTTCTTCAACGTCAGGGTAAGACTGTTGCCTTGTATGTATGTCTTCTCCAACACGTCGGCAAAGTCTCCCTGGCTTATTATCTCTGCCGTGCACGGCTCGTAAGGCTCGTCCTTGTGCATCCTGAACTGGAAATTGTGAAGACTGTCGCAGTACCCGTTTACAGACTGCTCGTTCACCGTTATCACCTCGTCGCAAAGGACTCCATTCAATATGGCGTTTATCTTTCCGTCGGTGCCGGTGATGTAGGTGTGGGTGTTGCCGCCGTATGTTACACGGAACTTCACGCCGGGCATCGGCGTCCTGTCAGTGGCGTCGTATTTCTCTATGTTGAGCTCCACGTTGGGGCACTCGCACTTGTCGCACTCTTCGTTATAGATCTCTATAATTATGTGGTTGTCGGTGGCCTGGATGCTCTTTATCTTGCCGGGGTCACTAGTGCTCAGCACCTGTGGCGTTGTGCTGCCGTTCGGCATGCGAAGGGTTATTTTATCCACCATATTGCAGTATCCCGGTGCCGAAATTTCGCGTATCACAATGGTGTCGCCCTGCTGTATGCACACGTCCCATGACGCCTCACCGTTGGCGTCGGTTGTCGCAGGCCAGTAGCCGTGGATGCCCCGCAGGTCCGATAGTTCGAAAACAGCCCCGGGTATAAGGTTTCCGCTCCGTTTGTCGTATTTCACCACTTCCACAAGCAGGTCAGTGTTGGAGCCTGGGGGCGACAGAGGGTCGCAAAGATTGGCGCTTACCGCAACGGAACGACTGGAGCGGCTCCTGCCGGACGCTCCTCGACCGCCGCCTTCGCCGCTGCCGCCGGACAAGTCTGTGCCGGTACCGCCAGCCGCATCGCGGCACGGGTTGGCTGTGCTCCCGAAAAAGACGTTGTACACTCCTCTCTCGCCTGTACGGCTGTTGCCGGTGTATTCTATGCTCTCCAGCCACAGCTGACGGCCCAGGTACACTCTGCCAGCATCGTACTGACGGCGCTTGTTGTAGTGGTAACTTATGTAGTTGCCGTCGGCGTCCACAACACGGCACAGCGGCCAGTGGCTTATGTTGCCGTCGGCGTCGCGCATAAGCACGGTGTCTGCCAAGGCATAACCGGCGTAGGTGCCGTAATAGTATTTGGTGCCGCTTTTGTCGGTTACTATCCAATAATAGTTCTTGGGGCTTGTGCCGTGGCGCTCTATCTTGTCGTAGCTGCTCTCCGTCCTCCGCCAGAAAACTTTTGCCCCTGCGGTGTGGCGTGGCTCCCACTGCTGCTGGTAGCGCGGCGAGGGCAGCAGCTCGTCGCCGTCGATGACGTAGCTCTCGGTCTCGCTGGACCTGTCGTAGCGCGGGGCGCCCCAACGGCTGTCCACGCTTATGGCTGATGTGCGCATATCCCAGCCCACGCCCAGCAACCCGTCGCCTCCGCCGCTGCTGTAGCCTATAGTAAGGTCGGGCTGCATGCCTCTGCGGCCTTGCGGCAATTCTATGGGGTATCTGGCGGTGAGTTCTCCCTGGCTGTTGCCCGCCGACACCTCGGCAAGCGTAACTCCCGCAGCGGGGTCGGCGGCCTTCAGCTCTTTCAGGCCCGTGGGGGTGAAACTCTGGCCCTCGGGCATCTCGGGATGGCTCACCACGGCGTTTATCATGTCGGTGAAATGGGTGGTGCGGGAATATACTATGCCCCCGGATACGGAATCGCGCTGCAGACGCTTCCACACTTTCATGCCCTCGTCATAATAATAGGTATATATGTCCTTGTGGCTGTAGCCTTTGGGCAGCTTGGCCTCGTCGTAGCCTATCTGTATGCCGGCGGCTTTGCGGAAATGCTCGCCGTGCGGCAGAAAACGGTAGCCGCTGTGACCCGAGGTGACGTTGACCATGCCGGCTCCCAATGGCGGCAGGCTGCGGTCTATTCCGCTTACACTCAGCTTTGTGCCATGTCTAAGACTGCCGCTCTCGCATACTAGCAGCGCATCGTCGAAACGCATCTCGAATGCCTCGCCTCTCGTGGCATAGAACTCCGACGAAGTAGGCTTTCCCGATGCTTCATCTCCTTTTTTTATGTCTTCCGACGGCTTGCCGCCAAGATTAGTCGTCCCGAAACTGTAATAGCCATAGACGCTGGCACTGGCCACAAACGCCAGCACCACAACGATAAGGATTGTCCTTGATATACCGCTTCTCATATTGCCGCCCTCCTATTTCTTTATAAGTTTCACACGGTACTCGTTGTCGCCACCGCGCACCACCACAATGTAGTTGCCCGACATAAGTGCGTGTATGTCAACGGATTGCTCATTCTCTCCCAGCCCCGCTTTTTTGCAGGTGAGACCTACGGCGTTTATTATCTCCACTTCTTTCTTTTCCCCTTCAAGCCCTTTTATTAAGACAAAATCGCTGGCGGGGTTCGGATAGAGTTCCACCGTCCCTCCTGTGTCCGATGCCGTGGCCGGACTTGTCCCCTCGCCGGACTTATGGCTTTTTTCTCGTGGCGTGTCCGCCGACGGGTTCGACTGGGTGTCCCTTGCCGACAGCGCGAACTCGTATGTGCTTCGCTTGCCCTCGCCGAATCGCACGGAAAAATAATAATGGCTGTTGTCCTTGTTTACAGCTTTATATTGTGTTTCCGTCGTGATGTCGTTTCTATCTTCCGTCAAAACGGCTACGGGCTCTTGCTCGCGCCACTGTCCGTTTCGGCCTACCTTTACAATAACTGTCTCTCCTGCAAGGCCCTCGCGTTCTATGCGCCACACTCTCCCGCCCGGAAGTCCGCTCCTCTCGCCGCACAGCAGGTAATCTCCGGCTTTCAGGCTGTCGGCAGCTTCAAACGTCAATCCTTCCACATAGCCGCAGGCGGTCTTGTACAGCCCCAATGTGCTGTCGTGTGCCATACCGAATATGCGGCGGGTCTGGCCGTCGCCGTTGTCCCACAGCGTGTCGCCAGCCTCGCTGACGTATTCCGATATGGTTATGTCGTGCTTTATGGCTAGGTAGGTCTCGGCTTTCTGTCTCTCCAAGTCGCTCAATCGCCTTTTGTAAAGCATCATTTCTTGGATGTCGGCGCTGTCGCTGCCCTCTACGCTCAACAAACTCTTGCTCTCGGGCAGCATCACTACACTGCTCTGTATGGCACGGCATCCCTGTGCAGTGTCGTACTTAGTTTCCTGCATGGCCACGCCGGAGCACCTCTTATCGCCGCTTTTTATCGACAGCAACTCGGTGGATTGTTTTCCCTTGGATGTGTACACCGCCACGGCACTCGCCGCCGTCCTTCCGGCAACTCGCTCTGTTAATCCCAACACGCATTTGTCGCAGGCTTTGGCTCGAACATACCACCCATCGGGTACCATGCCGTTCTGCGCCTGCAGATGTACTGTTACATAAAACGCCAGTATCGCCAGCATCATTTTCTTTTTCATATTATTTTGAATATTTATATTTATATTCTGCAAATTTATAATTATTTTTTTATATATGCAAATAATTTTATAAAAAATATTTATCATTTTTTCTTAACAATCGCAATTACAGCCATTTATAAACTGCGGATTTTTTTTCTGAAACAGGCTTACGCACTCCTTTTTCTGCAAAAAGTGTTGCATTTATTTGTTGAACTTAGGAGGAAGTATTAACGTGTTTTCAATTTATAATGGTTGGGATATGGTAACCTTCACACCGTATGCATCCCAACGTGTTTTGAACAGTATAGAACATTTGAATGATTGCTATTCCGAAGAAGATGCCAAGTACATTAGGCTGGATTCCACTAATTATTGGGTAAGAAAATACAAAGCGAAGTGAAGTACGTACAATAAATATCGCACTTTGGCGTTATTTATTTTTGTTTAAACAAAGTAATAAAGTCAAAATATGCGCTATAAAGTTGATTTTTTGGTAGTTGGTTCGGGTATTGCCGGACTCAGCTACGCCCTTAAGGTGGCCGGTCACGGCAAGGTGTGCATCCTAACCAAAGCCGACGCCTCGGAAGGCTCCACAAAATACGCCCAGGGCGGTATAGCCGCCGTGATGTACGACCCCGACTCGTACGAGAAACACATTGCCGACACCCTAGTGGCCGGCGACGGCATCTGCGACGAGTCGGTGGTGATACGGGATTTGGTGGTGGTGGGAAGGCAAGGAAGAATAGTGTTGTGAATAAATGCAATAAATAATGAAAATTAAGAATTGATTATGCGGAAAAAATGTCCCCCCCCAAAAAAAACTATATTTTACAAATGTCAAATTGTTAAAAAGTACCATGTAATATACTGATAATTAGTAAAGTAAAAAAAATATGTATAATAAATTTTGTTTTATTGCTAATAATTGTGTATTTTTGCAGTTCAGTTTTAAATAAACTGATTTTGTTTTTTAACATTAAATTGAACGATGGGTATATGTTTTAAACACAATAATAGGTTGCCTGTTTACTTTAATTTAATGTCTTTGATAGTTATCATAGAACTATTGAGTAAGTGTTATTTGTGATATAATGGATTTTTAAATTATAAAAGGAACCAAAAGTAGAACAAAGTAATAAGAAATGGCAGAAAACGAAGAAAACAAATTATTGATAACAGATGGTGAAAAGGAATTATCTTACTATCTTGATTATCTGCAAAATTTGGAAACCCAAAAAAGTGATGAAATATTCTCTAACGAAGGAGACGCGCATGCCTCAATTCTTATGGGAAAATTGTTAGAAGGCACCCAAAAGTCCTTATTAATGTATTGCTGTGGATTGAGACCCGGTATATTATGTGGCAAGGATGAACAACAAGACAAAAAAAATGGCGGAGGTTATAGAGGCTCTTATTGGAAGGTGTTTAAGAAATTTTTTACGGATGATGAAATATATAACAAAAAAGTGAAAATTCTAATTCAAACCAAAGAGTATACCAATAATCTACCTTTTAAAATCGTTAAAGACTCGTTGAAAAAAAATAATAATATTGAAGTAAAAAAGATTGATGACAAGTGGAAAAATTTTATTGATATATTTTTAGATGCAATTGTTCCCCCAAACATTTATGAATATAATAAGCAACGAAATTTGGGAAGTGGAAAATCTAAATATAACTTTTCTGTCTTCGACAAGGAAAGATTTCGATTGGAATATGACATAGATTCATATAAGGCAATAGGTTCATTCAACAGTAAATCATGGTGTGATATTCTGACAGCCTTATTTGATAAGGCATTTGAAGATGCCGAGCCAGTTAACTTTCAATAGTATTCTGCTTTCTCTTATTGAACAGGTTTCTAAATGATAAACAACCGCTAACGTTGTTAATTGTACCATTACCATAAATAATCAATTGATTTTTCTTGATAAACCGATAACAGAAGTTTTTTATGGATTCTGGAAGTGTGTTTGATATTTTTCTTCTTTCTGAACACAAGTCTCTAATTCAAGCCATCTTGACAAGTATAATTGTTGCTGTAGCATTGAAAAAAGAAATAAAAGACCCTTGTGAAAAAATGATGAAAGAAGTGTGTCGGAAAATAAATACAACTTATGTCTCAGGAATTCCTGTTGGAGATATGACTTATGTTGCTAAAGAAGGATACGAAAATCGTGATTATTCAGAGACTTTGACTTCTACGGCTATAGTCAATGCAACATATGGTTTTCTTTTGCTTATATGTGCGGAACAAGAAAATATAGGCATCTTTCCTTTGGTGACTCTTATCTTGTGTGGGGTAATTACATTACTTTTTGTTTTTATGTATAAGTTGAAAATTTTAAACAATTCTTGTATAGGTTGGCCTTGGAACAAACGATTTATCTTTGATAAAGAACATGCATATATGCCTATAAGTATATTTATCAGTATAATGGAGACATTCTTATTCGTTGTCGTTTTTGTATTGTCGGTGTTTAATATTATCCCCAATTATAATTGTATATTACTAAAATATATATTAAACATTGCTGCGTTTGTTGTATTATTTGTTCCATTATTAGCAATAATGATAAAATGGCAAGATATGCCCAAAAAGGCAAAAAGAAGTTTTGATAAGATTGATAAACTACTTCAATGTAAAACAAAAATTAGTATTGAGGAACGTTTAAATGAATTATTTAAAGATATGGATAAAAAATGGGGACAGAATTTTTTCTTTAATAATGCGAAACATTATTTAGAGATGGATAGTCTATACATAACAACGGAAGATCTTGATTTTATTGTTGAAAAAAGTGGTTGCGTGAAAAATAATTATACCATTACAAAGGAGATATCTGACAATCAAAAAAATAGTATAGTTGGTATCATAGAAAAATCATCCCTGAACAAGATATATCAATACCGATTAAAAAAAATAGCTAAGAACAGACCAGCCGTAAAATTAAATCTAAAAGATAATAAAGTTGATGGAAGGTGTGAGGATGAACTCAAAACGTTGTGTGAAAAATTATGTAAATGGGGGTTTCTAAATATAGAGTCTCCTCAAATAGAATCTTAATAAGATAATCCCAATGATTAAAGAGAAAAATGATTATTTTACTTTTATACTATCCCCTATAAATAAAAAATTTTTTTTATCCATACTGCTGTTTCTTGTCATTTTAATAATAATTTGAGTCTTGTTTTCCTTTAGTTATAAAAAGCTACTTTTAACGGGTCGTAAAAATGAATTGTTATCAATATGTTTCCATGCACTTGATGGTAGGGTTGATGGAAGAAAATAGCACCTGTTTGTTGTAAAATGTTCCTCTCTAGCAAAAGCTTTCTTTATTCACCAAAGACAAAAAATAACATAATATGCGCTATAAAGTAGATTTTTTGGTAGTTGGTTCGGGTATTGCCGGACTTAGCTACGCCCTTAAGGTGGCCGGTCACGGCAAGGTGTGCATCCTTACCAAAGCCGATGCTTCGGAAGGCTCCACCAAATACGCCCAGGGCGGTATCGCCGCTGTGATGTACGACCCCGACTCGTACGAGAAACACATTGCCGACACCCTTGTGGCCGGCGACGGTATCTGCGACGAGGAGGTGGTGCGTATGACCATCACCGAATCCACCGAACGTGTGAAAGAGCTGATACAGTGGGGCGTGGAGTTCGACAAAAACGGCTCGCACTACGACCTGCACCGCGAGGGCGGACACTCGGAGTTCCGCATACTGCACCACAAGGACAACACCGGTGCCGAGATAGAGCGCGGCCTGCTCAACGCCGTGCACAACCACCCCAACATCACCCTCAAGGAAAACCAGTACGCCATCGACCTTATCACCCAGCACCATCTGGGTATGCGTGTTACCAAGCACACCCCCGACATAGAGTGCTACGGGGCATACGTCTTCAACAGCGACACCCAGCAGATAGACACCTATCTGGCCAAGACCACCATACTGGCCACCGGCGGCTTGGGCAACGTGTATAAGACCACCACCAACCCCATCACCGCCACCGGCGACGGTGTGGCTATGGTGCACCGCGCGCGTGGCGGTATCAAGGATATGGAGTTTGTGCAGTTCCATCCCACCACTTTGTACAACCCGGGCGAAACGCCCTCGTTCCTCATCACCGAGGCTATGCGTGGAGCCGGAGCCATACTCAAGGACAAGAACGGGGTGGAGTTTATGCAGAAATACGACCCCCGTCAAAGTCTCGCACCCCGCGACATAGTGGCCCGTGCCATCGACAACGAGATGAAGATTTCCGGCGAGTCGCACGTGTATCTCGACGCCCGTCATATCGGCAAAGAGCAGCTGATGGCGCATTTCCCCAACATCTACGCCAAGTGCCTCGAAATTGGCATCAACATCGCCAAGGATATGATTCCGGTGGTGCCGGGAGTGCATTACGCCTGCGGCGGCATTGCCGTGGACAAGAAAGGCGAGTCCACCATCCACAACCTGTTTGCTGCCGGCGAATGTTCGTGTACCGGCTTGCATGGAGGCAACCGTCTGGCTTCCAACTCGTTGCTCGAAGCAGTGGTGTATGCCCACAACGCCTCGCAGGAGGCCATCCAACGTGTGAAGAGCATCAAATACCACGACGAGGTACCCGACTGGAACGCCGAAGGCATGATTCTTAACGAGGAGATGGTGCTTATAACGCAGACACGCAAGGAGTTGCAGGAGATTATGTCCAACTACGTGGGCATTGTGCGCAGCGACCTGCGTCTGCAACGCGCTTTCGACCGTTTGAACCTTATTTTCCGCGAGACGGAGGATCTTTACAACAAATCGGTGCTTACCGAGTCGCTGTGCGAGTTGCGCAACCTCATAGCCTGCGGATACCTTATCATAAAAATGGCCCGTGCCCGCAGGGAGAACCGCGGCCTGCATTATTCCATCGACGGCATCAAACACGCATAACACCCCGTAGATGCACGACTTTACGCAAGGCAGGATAGCGCGGCCGCTCACGGTTTTCGCCATACCCATCATTTTGGGCAACCTCTTTATGCAGACCTACAACATCGTCAATGCGGCGGTGGTGGGCACTTATCTTGGCAAAGAGGCTTTGTCGGCGGTGGGGGCGGCCTATCCCATTGTGTTTATGCTGATGTCGCTGATAATAGGCACCGCTTCGGGCGGCACCGTGCTGGTGTCGCAGTACGTGGGCGCCAAGGACGGCCAAAACGTGCGTCGCAGCGTGGATACTGTGTATGTGTTCATCTTTTTCGCTGCGCTTTTCATCACCGTGGTGGGGATATGGCTTACGCCGTTCATATACCGCAGCACCAACCTGCCGCAGGAGATAATGCCACAAGCTGTAGATTATCTGCGGGTTTACCTCTTGGGGACGGTGTTCACCTTCGGTTTCAACACCATCTCGGCCATTTTGCGCGGCATGGGCGATTCGCGTACCCCGCTTTATTTCCTCATCGGAAGCAACGTGCTGAACCTCATACTGTCGCTGCTTTTTATCTGCGTCTTCCGCTGGGATGTGGTGTCGTCGGCGTGGGCTAGTGTCATCTCTCAGGCGGTGGCCTGTTTTTCGGCCTACGGCTACCTTAAAGTGCGGCAGTCGCCCGCCATTCCCGACCTGCGACATCTGCATTGGAACACCCCCATTTTCAAGGCGATGCTCAAGATCGGCCTGCCCACGGGTTTCCAGCAGTCGTTTGTGGCGGTGGGGCAGGTGGCGCTTTCGGCTATTGTCAACGGCTTCGGCACAGTGATGGTGGCGGCCTACAGCGCTGCCATGCGTATCGACGCCCTTGCCACAATGCCGTCGCTCAACTTCGGGCAGGCACTCTCCACTTTCGTGGGACAGAACTACGGCGCCCGCAAATTCGACCGCGTGCACAAGGCTTTTCGCCAGACGATGCTGATTACCGTTGCCATTGCCCTGCTGATGGGACTGCTGTTCGTGCTTTTCGGCAAAGGCATAATGGGCTTTTTCAGCAACGAGCAGTCGGTCATCGATGAGGGCTACCGTTACCTGCTGGTGTGCGGACCCACCTATTTCCTTTTCGCAATGATGTTCACCTTTACGGGACTCTTCCGCGGAGCGGGCTACACCCTTGTGCCGATGATTGTGAGCCTTGTGTCGCTGTGGGTGATACGTGTGCCGCTGGCCTACTGGTTCTCGGCGGAGATAGGCTCCATAGGCGTGTGGATAGCCATACCCGCAGGATGGTTCGTGGGAATGGCACTGTCTTTCGTTTACTACAAAATTGGCCGATGGAAAGAAAAACGTGTTACCGATGAAGTTTATAAAGATTTGGAACAATGAAAGTTAACTATCATACTCACTCGCATTACTGCGACGGCAAGGGCGAACTTGCCGAATACGTGGAAACGGCCATCGCCAAAGGTTTCACACATCTGGGCTTTTCGGGCCACGCCCCTGTGCCGTTCGAAAACACCTTTGCCATAAAGCACGAGGACTACAAAGCCTACTGCGACGAGGTGCGGCGGCTAAAGGAGCAGTACCGCGACCGTATCAAGATTTACCTCGGCTTGGAAATCGATTACATCCCCAATATTTTGGACGATTTCGGTCCGCTCATTGCCGAGGGCGGACTGGAGTACAGCATCGGCTCGGTGCATCTGGTGAACCGCAACGGCGGCAGCGACCTCTGGTTTATAGACGGGAGCAAACAGGAAACCTACGACGAAGGTCTGAACAACGTCTTCGGCGGCGACATATGTGCCGGAGTGAAGGCCTTTTTCAACCAGACCTGCCGGATGATAGAGACACAGCGTCCTACCATTGTGGGACATTTCGACAAGATAGTGATGCACAACAAAGGCCGTTATTTCTCGCCCGACGACCCGTGGTTCCACGCCTTGGCAATGGAAACCATCGATCTGATACGGCAGACAGGGTGTATCTGCGAGATAAACACACGTGGCTTGTACAAAGGCCGTTACAACGATTTCTATCCGTCGAGCAAACTTATCAAAGAGATGAACGAGATGGACATCCCCGTCGTCGTCAGCACCGACGCCCACCGTCCCGACGACCTCGACCTCTTCGAAGGGGCTTACGAATACCTCGCCGAAATAGGGTACAGAAACGTAGTGAGGGAGTTGAAAGTTGAAAATTGAGAGTTGAGAGTTGAGAGTTGAAAATGGGGCTTCGCTGGGCTCGGAAGCTGTTGAAGTTCGGCTCCAAGTGAGTTTTGGATGAAGGATGATGGCTGAGAGGGTTTTCTGTTTCCGATTTTATTGCATTTCAGCGAATACTATAAGTCTTGCCTTATAGTATAAAATATTCCTTCCATCACATAATAAAAAGCGACTTTCGCCGTTTAATTTAGTTATTGACGGACGAAATCTGCCGTCATACAATTGTAATAAACTGAAATACAGATGGAAGACATATTAAAAATCGCCGACCGGACTTTCAGTTCGAGGCTTTTTATCGGAACGGGCAAGTTCCCGTCGAACCAAGTGATGAAGCAGGCTATCGAAGCCTCTGGCAGCCAGATGGTTACCACGGCTCTCAAACGCCTCAACACCGAGGATAGCGCCAACGAGGACGTGCTGTCGTTTATCCCCAAGTCGATACAGCTTTTGCCCAACACAT
>JAEEGG010004017.1_pt1 | contig 35990 bp, 38 predicted proteins | sample 9134161 | NCBI WGS metagenome assembly JAEEGG01 (sample SAMN16246543, study PRJNA631951) | gut metagenome | biome: gut microbiome; feature: rumen; material: CR-attached | host: Bos | place: Iran: Karaj | collected 2018-10
ACATGTATTAAAGAGATTGAAGAAGAGGAATTGGCAAATAAATATAAGCCTGATACAAGTACTGTTCCTACAGTAAGTGATTCTATTTATGTAAGACATAAAAAGATGAAATTCTTCCATACACATAATACGTTTTATTTGGATAAAATAGATCGTTTCAAACTGCATCAAATTATTATTCCTTCTATTGTTAATTATGCAAAACAGTTACGCGTTGAATGGAAGAAAATTTTTAAAACTCAAAAAGAAGTAATGTTTGGGGCGTTCTGTGAAATAATTACAGACTTTTCAAATGAAGTTGAAACCGATGATAGAGCTTATCGAGATATAATGTCTAGATTTTTATCCGTTATCGATGGTTATCGCATTTTAAATTTAGATGATATTGTTACAAATAGAAATGTGTTTTTGGCAAATTACATTGATAATAATGAACATACTGATTTTACTCTTAGCTACGAATGTAGCAAATCCGAAGTTCAAGCAAAAGTTGATTTAGATGCATCTACCAAGAGAACGAACTTTAGATCAGGCTTGACGACTCGCGTTAATGATACGATAAATGCATTAAATGGTAAAGCTGATGAAAATATTGGGAAAATAGTAGAGAAAATCGGACAACTTAAAGATAGTATGGAAGAGTCTTTAAACAAAGAGGCCGACATCATTCTTTCCCAGTTAGAGGCTGAGATTAACTCAAAGGAAGAAACATTGGCTAAAATTGATTTAGCAATAGATATTTTAAAACAATTAAAAGGAATTTACAAATGATACACGACTATATTTCCGATCTTAATACTGAGATAAAAAATCAGGCAAATAGAATGACGATGTCAATTTACAGTGAATTCAAAGCTACAAATTATAGTATTCCTCAAATAAGTCGAAAGAAATCCTCTTCATATAGGCCTTGGGTCGTATTAGGAGGCGGGGGGGCTGCAATAGGTTTCCTTGGTATGTTTTTTTCTGACTCGGTTAAATCATGGCAGGTGATACTTACTTGTGTTGGTGCAATATCTGTAGGATATGGAGCATGGCAGAATTCACAATCTTCTAAGGAAAAAGTAAATATAAATTATAGTAGCGTGAAAAACTATTATATCGAGCATGTCGAAAAAGCCATCAATAAAATATCTCAAGAATGGGATTTATTTATAAAAACTAAAAATGAGGAGTTGGTAAAACAACTTAATGAACAAATATCAAATGAAAAAATTCTTTCAAAAGCTCTTTATAAAACATATTACCTTGAAAGTGTTAAAGTGTCAATGATGGAATTTATTAATTCTCTAGATAATTTACCGCAAGATGATACGTTCTTAGGCTCATGTATTTCATTGAAAGACAAGTTTGTATCATCTATAGAATTGGCCATTAATAAAGCTTCGAATAATCAAATCTCTCACTATTCTGAAATAATTGACATCTTAAAACAGCATGGCATTTAAAGGGAAGTTTGAAACGTATGCATCAAATCGAATGAGTGGTTTTATTTTCTACTCATTTGTGCTGAAATGTACTAAATGGTTTGGTAGCGAAACTGTGGATTGTATGATAAGTTACCCAAACAACCCTAATCCGTGGTATTGGAGAGAACAAAAGTTTGAGGCTGGACATTCTTACCAGTTCAACTTCGATACTGTAGATTGGCAATGGCACAATCATGATTTTTTCGCAATACTCGACAAAAAAGGAAACATAGTACAAAAGTGGGTTTTAAACTTAAAAGAATATGGACCAGGCGAGTGTCCCAATTGCCACGGTACACACAAATGCAAATATTGCAATGGGAAAGGCTTCACTTCTCCCCCAACTCATCCAGAGCAATATCAGATGTGCAAATATTGTGGTGGGACGGGTACGTGTCAGAAATGCAATATTCCTACACGACAAGGCGGTATGGGAGGCCCACCAACAGGTATCGGTCATGGATATAAATAATGTATGCTATGAGTTTCAGAGGAAAGTTTGAATGGTACAATTCATTGCAACAAGGAGGTAAGAAAGCTATTTCTTTTACTTTGACATGCAAAAATATGATTATGGCAGAGACTTTCGACTGTGCCATCATTGACAGTACTGGGCAACAACAACCGCAAATTCGCCGACAATTAAAATTGAAACCCAACGAATCGTTGACATTCAATTATGATAGTTGCCGCTGGGATTGGAGCCAAGGGGATTATTTCTGTATCCTTGGGAAAAAAGATAAAATAGAACAACGTTGGGATTTAAAAATGAAGATCTACGCAAGGGGTGAGTGCCCAGAATGCCATGGAGGTCATCGTTGTTCGAAATGCAATGGAAGTGGCATAATTAGAAACACACACACTCATACGATTGACACTTGTCAAACGTGTCATGGTACAGGTATCTGTCAAACATGTTATGTCCCAATTCGCGAGGGAAGCACATTGGCCCAAGAAGTCTATGGTTACCAACCATTACCTAATGCAGATATGAATAGACAAAGAAAAAAGGCTGCATTACAGCAAACCATCAGCAACTTGGAATCTAAAATTGCGAAAGCAGACATGGACATGAGAATGATGCAGTTGAAAGGTATGGATGTCTCTGCTCGCACAGCATTTATGTCACATGTAGAAATGTTGCATAGTTTCCAAAGGCAACTGATAAATGCACAGTATGAATTACAACAATTAGAAAATATTGGTTAAACATCAATTGGCAACTCGATGAGACAAGAATCAGTAAATCAAATATGGGCAGCAGAGCAGCAAGGTGATATGTTCGCTTGTGTTGCTGCAGGAGCATTAATCCGTGAAGGGAAAGTTGGTAGCACCAACCTTCTGGAGAGTTATAACAAATTGGCTATTGCCAATAGAGCAAACTGCCTATTGGCGAGAGATTGGTTAGCGACAATTAATAATTCTAATATGCCGAAGTCTCTTTTTGACCACCCCATCAAACCAGACACCTTTGAGCAGTTAAATGCAGCTGCAAATTCTGGTAATGTGTTTGCCATGGTAATTATCGGCATTATGGCTTACAAAGGAATAAATATCGTTAAGAACAATGATGTGGCAAAATCGTGGCTGAGTATTGCCGCACAACACAGATGTTTATGGGCTGAGGATGTAGCATATGAAATCGGAATTTCTATTGGAAATGAGAACTTTTGTTCGAATCCGAATGTTCAAAGACAAGATACAAATATCAGCGTCAATGGAGTTCCTGTTAACACAGGTAGTGTTTTTACTCCTAATGATATAAATACTCTCAGATCAGAAGCATCTAAACCAATTCATACTGATGAACAAGAAGTAGATTATATGAAAGAACTGCAATCCCTAATCGGATTAGAGCAGGTAAAGAAAGACGTTGATTCACTCAGGAATTTCGTAAAAGCGCAAAAACAAAGAGAGGATGCTGGCCTAAAAACTTCCCGTGTGTCATATCATTGTGTTTTTACTGGTAATCCTGGAACAGGAAAGACCACTGTCGCCCGTATTGTCGCTGGAATATATAAAGAAATGGGGGTCCTGAAGAAAGGTCATTTAGTAGAATGTGACAGGTCTGATTTGGTGGCAGAATACACAGGTCAAACAGCCGTAAAGACAAATAAGAAAATTGACGAAGCCCTTGATGGCGTTTTATTCATTGACGAGGCATATACTCTGGTGCAAGGAGGAGATGGAGATTTCGGTCCAGAAGCCATAGCTACATTATTGAAACGAATGGAAGATGACCGTCATCGCCTTATAGTCATAGTAGCGGGTTATACCAAGGAGATTAAACAGTTCATTAACTCTAACCCAGGATTAGAGTCTCGTTTTAACCGTTATATCCATTTTGCCGATTATACAGCGGATGAACTAAAACAAATTTTCGTGTATACCCTTAATAAAGAACAGTATAATATCACTCCTGAAGCATTCAAAAAAGTGGAGATAATTCTTGAAGACAAGGTAGCCAATAAAGATTCTAGATTTGGCAATGCCAGATACGTAAGAAATTTGTTTGAGGTCATCATACAGAGATGGGCAGACAGAGTAGCAACAAAGAATATCTCTGATCCAAAAGGACTTGCATTAATAACAGCTGACGATATTGTTGATTTTTAAAATTTAAGTATATGGGAGAATATGATAATTTCTTATCACGTCCAACGATGGATGGTTTTCTTAGAGGCGTAGATTTAAGATCTCTGAAAGGCTTGACAGAACAAGAAATAAAAGATGCCATCAATTCAGCATGTGAGTTTTTTGGCATTCCTTATCCTGCTTTTGTTCAGGACTTGTCAAACTTCAAGTTTGGTAGTACCATGTTTGTTAGTATAGACCCGACAAGCTATGGAGATGACATTTTATATTACAATCTAAATGAACTTGCACAGCTACATGTCGGTACCAAGGAGGCGTTTTCACTCATTATGAGCCACGAATGCGGACATCGTGTACTTCAATCTATTAGGTTCGAAGGACCATATAACGGAAGTTGGCAAGGAGAACTGGCAGCAGACTTCTTGATGGGATGTAGAGCAGGCTTGTTCAATATGCCACAAATTAATAATGTGATAGAGGGTTTAGGCAAAACCCAAGGTTCAAAAAGTCACCCCAAAGGCTATCTCCGTGCTAACTTTATCAAACATGGTTTGCTTTTTGCGCAACAGATACGAAATGAAGCCCGTCCTGTTACTATAAAGGATATGCTCAATGAGTATGGAAAGCATTATCAAGAAATGCTACCATACGTTAAAAGAGACGAAAAAGAGATATACAGCCTTTGGGAGAGGATGAGAAGATAATTCTTTTGTTCTTTATGCAAGAATAAGTGATATTGTCTCTTCCTTGTTGTTATGGAAGGAACTTATATAGATTCGGACTCACGTTATAATGATATGCAAAGATGGTTCGCATATCTACGCCGGCATAATGCCAATATCTTCGATGTGTTCTTCAAGGACAAAGAAGATATTGCAGATGTAGATATAGTTACAACTATTGAGAATGTTGCAAAGTTTTTTGGTTTGCCAGTACCAGTTTTACATGACAAGTGTGAGACTATTGCCGAGGTAATGACAAATGCCAATGTCGCCGAATGTGAACTGTATTATAACTGGCTAGTGATGGAGAAGGTAGGCATTAATAATATCGACACTTTGCGTCTGTCTTTTGTTCATGAACTGAGCCACCAACTCTTATATCGGACTCGTTTCCTTTTATTCGAAAACGAATTGTGGATTCAAGAATTGGCTGCGGATATGATAGTGGGTGCTTTTTCTACCATAAGCCGAGATATGGCTACAGGTAAATACAAGTATATGCTGAAGCAACTATCTGCAAGCATGACGCATCCAGATGGAGAATTAAGGGCTACTGTCGTAGAGTTCGGACGAGACTATGTTTCACATTTAAAAGAAGAGAATAACTTCAATGATATTAAAGACGTTCTGACTGGACTTCCTGCGTTTGTGTATAGCCATTATCGTGAACTCCAAGATTCCTGGGATGCTATTAAGTTAAGCGAGATGGAGGAAGAAGTGGAGATGGAGTGTAAACCTATGGATTACGAATCACTGCCTGATACAAACTTGCTGAAGCAATATTATTTAAAACATGTAAAGAACAAGGAGGACGAGATATGAATATTATGGATAATAGTCCTATTGAGGCACCAAGTGTTGGAAGGATTGTGACGGAAACATACGAGGTGGAACAACTGAAGGATTGCCACCTCTATCTTCTGCCGTCGAACAACAACGCATTTGCAGACAAAGCAAATGAGGTGTTTAAGATGCTGATTGACAAGATGGGGACTGGTCAGTTGCTTAATGATTATCAGTTTGAATCGCTGCATGAAGAGTTCAAGTTTGATAACCAGCCAGATCTTTGTAAAGCAATCAAAGAAGATAAGTCAAACTTCATCATGCCGTTATATACTCCAAGTAAGTCGGAAAAGCAATACCTCATTGTTTGTTCTAAGGAGAAAGACTTGTTCACACATATTCCATTAATGATATATACATCGGAACGAGTGAGCAAATATAGCATCATGGAGCAGATGAAGTGGTACGGTCAGGATAATCCAGAAGAGATGCGCGATTTCATCAACGAGGAAGTTGACACCGATGCTTTTTGGAAAAGGTACGCTACTGCCTCGACCTCAAATATGATACATCCAACCTTTGGTATGGCCGTTTCAAAAGCTGCACTGAAGGATAAACTGGGAATAAAAGGCAAGATAACTCATCTTGACAAACTGCAGATGATGGATCGGATTGAGGAGAACTTTGTCAAATCACGTCGTGATGAGATAGCAGATGCAGAGGTGATGGTTATACTCAGCAGTATGGACGTTCATTCGTTAAAGAAGTTTGCCAGCACCCTGAACAAGAACCAGAGAAGTAAGTTGGCAGAGATTGCAAATGTGAAGAAAGTTGCAGAAAAAGCCAGTACTTGGCTCGAAGTGAGATATATCGGAAAGATTGAATCTGGCCACAGGACAAAGGGAAGGTACAGGCTTTATATTACAGATGGGAAAAAAGACGAGTTAGTGGAGTTTGATTCGAGCGATTCCTTCCTTGTATATATGCTTTTCATGATTGACAAAGTATTGAAGGATGAGGTGGACACCTTAGACTTTGACAAATATAAGGACCTCTTTGTGAAACTTTCGTGGGAAGTCTATCGCTTTTGTGATGGAGAAGAACGCTTCAAAAAGATTACGAAAGGACGTGATGACAAAGGCAATGCAAGAGAAAAGCGTTTGAGCGACTGTTTGGGTGACATTAAAATTTCTATTAGCAATGCGTGTAATAAACTAGGGGCTTTGCCCTCTCCTTATATAATAGAAGATGCTGACGAACATCTGTATGTGTCGAAGAACGACATTATGCTACCAGATGAGCTTAAAGAGATTATAAAGAAGTGGGAGGACACTATATAAAAATCATGTTAAGAAATGTAAATACTGTTTGACATATCACTGATTTTCAGTAAGATGAAAGTTTAACTATACCACCTATACAAGTTTTGGCCATTTGGTCAGAAAATGCCGAACTTTGCACCAAGAAATTGATGTAAAATCGGCATTTTTTCATGCCCCAAACTTGTATAGATATGGACGAGAAGAATTACAATGGTTTTGACACCGATAAGAGACTCGAGAACATCGGGACAGAAGGAGATGATATCCGGAAGTTGATGAAGAGCGACCCGCTGTTTTGTCAGCGTGTCTTCTATGGAAAAGACAAGAAGAAGTGCAATATTGCACGCTTCCGCAGTAAGCATATTGGAGATATAAAGCGGATATATAATGTTGTGATGTCGGAGGACACCTACAGCACTATCGTATATGAAACACTCTGGGCAGAAGGTACATGGGCACCATTGGACACCTACGATAAGCAAAGTACGTTTTTTGCCTGGCTTAGAAAGGTGGCATGGAATGCGGTCATTGAGTGGTTGGAGAAAGAGCACATCATTCCAGAGAACTGCTCCAGGACGGCAGGTAGCACTCGCCTTACCATGTTATCTCAGTCCGTTGGGAAGTGTAAGCTTGTCATTGATGAACTGATGAAGCATACCAAGTACTACGATGTGCTGACAGCCATATATGTTGACAGGCTCAAAGATAATGAGGTTATGGCCACTTTGAATTTGCCTGCTGATGAGTACAAGTGTTTGAAAAAACAGGGAGAGCGCAAACTGAAGGATGCGATTATCCGCTCAACTCTATGCTTTGAGGAGGATGTGTTGCACGACAAATCAGCAAATATTATCACGGTATCATCGGAATTTGTTATGGATATGGCAGAATGGTATAAAGAGCGTACAGAGGAAAATCCCCTCAGCGATGTGTTGGGACTCCAACTGACTGACGATGAGGTTAAGGACAAGATCGTAAACTTCATCTATGACTTCTCACAGAAACTCAAATGGACTGATGAGGAGCGTTACATCTGGCGCCAGAGGTTCGTGGAGAAGGTACCACCTACTCAGTTGGCTGCAGAGATGAACAAGGATAGACACTGGATAGACCAGCATTACTCTCGTATTAATAAGAAATTCAGAAGCGCTTTTAAGAAGTGGTGGAAACAGAACGGATAAAAAAGGAGGTTAATATGATCATTGAACTGAACAAACCGTTTGCAGATTATCAGCCGTTGGAATTACTCAGCGGTGAAAGATGTTCTTACAGACAAGTGTATAAAGCTTTGGACTGTGAAGGAACCGAAGTGTTCCTCACTGTCTATGACAAGGAGAAACTGCCTAAGTGTCTTCAGGGAGATACCATCAAAGAGTTCAATATTGTGTATAACATGACGAATGAGGTATTTCCGAGACACATTGGTACAGGTTCGGCTACATACAAAGGCCGTTCCGTCCCATTCATGAGTACGTTGTTCTTTGACTTCATGACACTAAGAGAGGCTGTGGAGTCTAAAATCCTTACGGAAAAGGACTCTGTCAATATAGCCTATCACATGGTTATTGGCTTAAAGGAACTGTTATATCATACTAAAGGTGGCGGGCATTTCAATATATGTCCTGATACAGTATTGCTCTCAAAGGAAGAAGACGGCTCGCTCAAAGTCCATATTATTGGGATGGAACATGCTTCTACGGCATGTAATGGAAGCCCCGAGTTTGACACTGAAACGCTGAATCATTGCTTACGTGCTCCAGAGAGTTTCCTTGGGCGGTTTTCTCCGGCATCGGATGTCTATTCGATGGGGATGTTGTTAGCATATATGCTTCAAGGAGAATACCCTTACGACATCAATGAGACTATGACGAAGGATGAAATTCTGAGTGTCATAAAATGTAATCAACCTCGTGTGAAAGTTCCAGCTGGTTTAGATACCATTGTCAACAATGCGTTATGCAAAAAGTCTAAAGAGCGATATAAGGACATAGAAGGTCTGGGGGTTGCACTTATGCTTTACATGGGATTGGAAAAGACGAATAACTTTAGCTGTTTCTCAAACGGGAAAAAACGTAAGATAGGCAGTAATGTCAAAGGAAGGATTGGCAATGGATGTATAATTGACAAGAAAGAGAGAGAGGAATCAAGCCTAAGTTCACAAGAACCCAAGATAGATGTGACCATTTCTGTAAAGGAAGGGGCTGGTTTTGAAGCTGTAGCAGGTATGACTGAACTGAAGAAGAAACTATCCCGTGATTTCGTTGACATTGTCTCCAACAAGGAACTTGCGAAGGAGTATGATATACTGCCTCCGAACATGCTTTTCTTCGGGCCTCCAGGAACGGGAAAAACCTATATCAGTCAAAGGCTTGCAGAACAGTGTGGGTTGGCTTTTTGCTCCATTAAACCCTCAGATCTGGCTTCTGTATGGGTACATGGTAGCCAGCGACTCTTGCGCCAATTGTTCGAGCAAGCGGCCGACCTTGCCAAGAAGAACAAACGCGGATGTCTGCTGCTCATTGATGAGTTTGATGCTGTCGCAAGTAAACGCACAGAGGAAGACCATAATCATCAAGCAGGTGAGGTAGCTGAGCTTCTGACACAGTTAAACGACTGTATTGAGAAGAATGTATATGTCATAGGAACTACTAACTTCCTGAATCGAATAGACAAGGCAGTTATCCGTAAGGGACGAGTGGACGAAGTGGTGTTCATCGGTATGCCAGATGCCGAATGCCGTCGACAGATTTTTGAACTGGAACTGAAAAAAAGACCACATGAACAAGACATTGACATGGAAATCTTGTCGAAGCTGACAGACGGCTATACGTCAAGTGACATATCATACATCGTGAAGGAGTCGGCACGTAACTCATTTGAAGCCAGTATTCAGACAGAAGAAAAGAAGGCTGTTAAAATCAGCCAGAAAATATTGGAAGAAATAATCAGTAGGACAAAACCAAGTGTCAGTCCTGATGAAGTACGACGCTATGAAATGATGCGAGACGAATACATCAGAAAGAACGGGGATGAAAAGCGGCGTATAGGATTTCTTCCATAGAAAATAAGAGAATAACACAAAAAGGCGCATCTTTAGTTTTTGTAGGACAAATAAAAAGGATTTGATTATGAATAAGAACGAAGTATTAGAAAAACTTGAAGTGATGGGGTTTGACTTTGAGGAAGTACCCGACTTTGGGTATATCTTTAAGTATGAAGGGCTGACACTTCTGTTCATGCCTGATGATGATGAGAACTTCCTCAGATTTGCGGCTCCTAACGTTTTTGACGTGACCGACGAGAACCGAAGTTTTGTACTGGAGGTCGTTAACGATACAAACATGACCATCAAGTATAGTAAGGTATGTGCTTATGGGGAACAAGTATGGGCATTCTACGAGTACCGTCTGTTTGGAGATGGAGAACTGGAAGATATTATTGAGCATAGCCTGCTCCTACTCAGGGCTACCGTAGCACTTTTCCATAGGAAAGTCGAAGGTGAAGATATTGAAGATTTAGATGACGAAGAAGAAAAAGGAGAGGAATCATGAACAAGACTTATAATTTGGTTAAGGAAATAATGGAGTCGTGGAAGTACAAGGTGCTGGAAGACGATGGCGAACACATCATCATCCGTTACCAGATGAATACTATCCACATCTGTACTAACGAAGACGATGAGACTTTTGTCTCGATTCTGCTTCCTAACTTCGATGAAGTGACAGAAGATAATTACCCGGATGTAATCAATCGCTGCCACAAACTCAACGAGAAGATGAAGCAGATTAAGTTCTACACCATTAACGATGTTATCATCGCTGCCTCGGAGTTTTTCTATTTGGAGAAAGAAGATCTGGCATACCAGGTGAAACTGTCGCTTTCAAATCTAATTGATGCTAAGGTGGCCTATCAGAATTATGACAACTAATAGAACATATGGAAATAACAGAAAAGAGCGTTGAGATGATCCTGTGTCAGAAAGAGAAAGATGCTGTCAAAAAGAACAAGAAGGAATTTCTTAACTTTGTTGCTAAGAGTCTGGATAGTGGAAGCATTGCAAAGGCTTCAGAAGCATTATTGCCTTTTGATAACTTCGTCAGTGCAAAACAATGTTTCGTTGACGAATCCTCTTTGATAAGAAGCATGGGATTCTCCCTTATGAGAATGGAAATGGAACCTTCCACTTTCTCACTCGGAATAAGCATCGAAATATGTGGTGGGTCTTATAACAACAAGACCAACTCCACTTTATTCATTACAGCATTCAAGACTATGACACAGTTGAGTGAGTATGTTAGGAGCGATGGCTTTTCTTCTACTGTGACTGAGTACTTTGAGTCTGAGATTGACAAAAGCTTTTTTCCAGGAAGCAAGAATTGAAATTGAGTATGGGACGCAAGAAATACTATGGCTACAAAAAGCCAGACGAGCATTATGAAATTACCTTCTGGGCCGACAAAGGCAAAGAAGGAATCGCTCTTTACTTCATATACGATAATGGAGTATGTGGTATGAACAAGTACTATTGGGGGACTGAAATGGAGTATGAGCGTAATAAGAACGGCGAAGTGGAAGCCAACTACTATTGGGATGAGGAGAATACCAAAAAGCTCATGTTGCGTACAGGTACCCACAATGGTAAAGACATGGTAAAGGCCATCTATGAACGTTTCAAAAAGTTCAAGGATTGTGCCAACACACACATCTGCAACTGGTGTGATGAGAAAGGCATCCAATACAAAACACAAGTTTGGTGGTAGATATTGCTCATTTTTCATATCTTTGTTATTATAGGCATAAAATAGATGAATATGAATAATAGAATTATCAATTACGATGTCCTTTGGGACAGAATCAGTACCTTTGCTGTAAAGGCAGGAAGGGCAAGTGCGAGACCCGTACTTCTGCTGTACTACATTTTAATCAGCAAAGACACCTCACGGGCAGACAAATGGCTCATTCTCTCAACGTTATCCTATCTGATCTTGCCAATTGACATCCTGGATGCCAAACGGCTACCCATTATTGGCTGGATAGATGAGCTCGGCTCAATTGGAATAACCATCTCCAAGGTTAGGAAGAATATAACACCTGAGATTGAGGCAAAGGTGGATGCTATACTTGACAAGTGGTTCCCGGAATACACTCCTTATGAACTAATCGAAGAGTGATATGGCTAAGAAAGTAGTTTTCGTTACTGGAGAAAAGATTGGGGTGAGTGTTTCTGAGACAATTCACCTATATAGGAGAATGGTTAGCTTCAAGAAAAGCGGTGACGTTTCCGTCATTACCCAAGATCTTTCTGATTATCCTGAGCAAGCCGGGTGCAAGAAGGTTGTTCATCTCGGTGCAGACGAAGGTATTGTTGATGCTGCCATGTTGGTTGCGAAGCAGGCAGACTTGTTTGTCGTGGTTGGAATGGCTCCGAATGAGAATCCGACAGCATTACTGCTAAGCAACACGCGAGAAGAATGTAATATTGCCATCATTTACAAAGGTAATCAGGAATTACCGAAAGGTATGCATCGGGAGCATATTCTGAGAATGCGCGACATGAGTATAGGAACAGGTTTGATGTTTTTATCCATGTATCGATGGATGATGGATTTAATTGAAGAGTGATTGTAGAATGAGCATAAAAAGAGCTATCCTTGTCTTTGGCCTGATTGCCACATTGCCATTTCTGGTACTTTGTGGCATGGTGCTGTTTGCTGCATGTGTAGTTGATGCTTACGATTCATTCCTTTACCCATTCCATGAAGGGATGTGGCGTGAATTGGTGTTGCTTATTGGATGCATTGTCGTATGTGTAAGTTGGATGACAACATTGATATACTTATTAGGAAAACAATTACAGAAAAGAAAGATGAATTTGACAAAGGGTTTAATAAGCATAGTGGTATTATTTCTTGTAGGATGTGCCACGGACGAAAGTGTGGATAGCGATACAAGCAAGATCATTTGGACTTATCCTGGTATATACGAAGTCGAATCCATTACTAACATTCAGGCATATTTTGATTCACTCTACCATAAGTGCGGAGCTGACATATGGACTCATAACCCGGAGGTGGGAGAATCGATAGAAGTATGGAATGCCGTTAGGGAACTGCACCGTTTCGTTAATCATCAACGAAAGTACTATCCTGTGGATGAAGTAAACAAGGCTATTGGCAACATGGCTTTTGAACAAGGTTATTGCTTTAGTCACAGTGGAGATGATCCTGATATAGTGAACAGTGGCGAATCATTTCTATTCCGATTTATTGAACAGGCAGCAATCCATAGCCCGAAATTGGACTTTATCACAAGTTTTCATGCAGAAGATAATCAGGCTGGCATATTATATTTCCCAGAATGGTGTTCCATCAATCCACTATATTCATTCTTGGTATATAATACTAAGCAAGGGTATAAAGTGCTGACGATTGGCAGTAAAGGCGATGTGAAAATCAACAAGATATTTCATCTACTTGACAAACGAGGTCGTATTTACTATCTCTGCTCTAACAATGACGATTCCATTTACTTCCGCCAGTATTTGTATGGCTGGGATGGGGAACAGATGACGTTGCTGTGCGAGGCATATAATGTTAGTTGGGACAGATATGGTGATGGCTATAAGATTGTCTTCAATCCTCAAACACTCGAATGGAAGTATTGTTTGCCAAAAAATGGAATTTACCAAATAGTTGAAGGCACAAATACATACCAGCTGATACTTGATTGGGAGGATTCAAAGGTTGTAAAAACATCAATCTGACTGAATTGAATTATAGACTTTTGATTAAATATCGTTATAAAAAACAAGCAATAGAGCCAAATCTGAAAGAAATGTTGTACCTTTACACAAGAAAACCAGAGTATGATATGTGGATTCCGTAATCAGAACCGAATACTAAATATCTCAGAAAAGGATGGTAAGAGATGGGTATTTTTCACTGGTGCAGGATGTTCGGCTGCCAGTGGTCTTCCTACGTTTCGTGGTGAAGGCGGCATTTGGAATGAGATAGATGCAGAAGCTGTCGCCAGCAAGAAGGCTTGGTATTGTGGCCGTCGATCAGATTGCAAGGAACGTAGGCAAAAGGTTCTGGATTTCTTTAATCCAATCCGCAGAAAGATTATTGAGTCTGCGCCAAACGGAGCCCACTGGCAGATAGCACAGTTTGAATGCGTATCGCCATCAGTCACCGTTATCACTCAGAATGGTGATGACTTTCACGAAAGAGCATATTCAAGAAATGTCATCCATTTACACGGTGAAGCACTAAAGAACTGTAGTACAGCAAAGCCATATATCCCTATTGACATTGATATAAATTGTTCTGATACAGACATACATATCGGGGACAAGGCGGATGACGGTTCCCAGATTCGCCCGTATGTAATCTTCTTTGATGAAGAGTTGGACAAAGACATCTGGAAGAAAGCAGTTGCGGCTACAAAAGAAACGGATTTCTTCGTTATTGTCGGCTCGTCGCTAAAGGTATTCCCTGCCGTTGACTTGTTAGGCATGACTAAACCGTCTTGCCAGATTATTGTTATTGATAAAGATGCTGAAGAATTGTCGGGATATGTTCCTTCAGGAAGGAAAACCCGATTTATAGTAGCGGATGCTGCTGAAGGGTTGTCCCAGCTATATTCTGAGGTAGAACATGATTATTTCTATAAGGGTGGATTGTATTTCTATAATTATCCATCGTACTTTTTTGATAAAGAAGGAGGATTAGAATGAGCATCTATAAGAAATTGAGCAAATTAGTGGGTAACAAGAGCATAGAAGAAAAACTTTATGACTTGTTGCAAACTGACACGTATAAATCAGATGTTTATCAATACAGAGATTTGGGTGAAGGTATGGCTGTACTTCACAAGAATTTCTGGGGATGGTACAAGCCTTGGATGGTGTTGAATCATAACAAAAAGACTGCCTTTGAATTTATGGATGAAAGTGAAACACTTGTCACCGTCACCGAAAACGATATAGATTGGAAATCTTTGAGAAAGTTACCAGACGATGCTATAATGATGGCCCGACATCTTTCTTTCCATTTCCCCTCGTTTATTCGGGGATTCAGGAACGGTGTGGCACAAGTTGACTGGCAGCTTAATCCTGATGGACGCTATTACATGGATGATGACGGTTATGGTATGACACCAGATGTAGAAATTGAAATCTATGGTTTTATAGATATTGAAGGTAGAGTGTTGGTAAAGTTTCAATGTGTTGATGACCGTAGACAACTGGAAAAATTACGCCAAGAGGCAGAGAAAAACAAGGAAATATATAAAAATGCTACTCTTGTGTAAAATTTACGCAGAAAAAATTTGGTGAATTGAAATAAAAGCCGTACTTTTGCGTAAAAATTACACAAGATATAATGAAAGAAGGTAGAAGAATAGTCGTTATGGGTGGGAGTTTCAACCCGCCAACATTGGCCCACTACAAGCTGATGAAGGAGGCCATTGGTGCACTTGATGCGGATATTGGATTCTTCGTTCCTGTGAGCGATGCCTATCTGAGACGGAAGATGCGGCATAGTCATCCTCCTGTTGTCCTTTCACCAGAGCTGAGGGTTAAGATGCTTCAATCTATGTGTACGGACAGCCGCATGAGAGTGTGTGAGAAGGAGATAGGTACCATTGAGCCAAGAACGGTGCCAACGTTGCTGGCGCTACAGGAAGAATATCCTGATGCAGACTTGTACTTTGTGATGGGGGCAGACAAGCTAAAACTACTTACTCATCTTACGGAGAAACGTAATTTTCTGAAAACTTTCAGGGTTGTCCTATATTCAAGAGAGGACGGATTGATAAATGAAACATTGAGAGGTGACAGTTTGCTTGCCCCTTGTTTGGATCACATAGTGACATTACCCCAACCCGAAGGAACAGAAACTATTAGTTCTTCCATAATAAGGGAGCGGATGTTATCAGGTGAGAACTGTCAGGATATGCTGTGTTCTGGTGTTTGGGAGTTATTCAAGGACTTTACTCCTGATGATTTCCCAGATGTCATTAACCAGTTCAAAGGCGAGTACGACTTCTTAAACAATCGCTTCGGTTGTCGGTTTGTCTGGCAGGGACTACAGTACGGCAGTGTAGAGGCAGCGTTTCAGTCTTCCAAATGTGTGGATGAATCTGAACGTAAGGTTTTTGCCGGTTGTTCTGCAGACAAGGCTGCATTGAAAGGAAAAGAGTTGGTTCCGTACTCTGGCTGGGAAGATGATTGTCTCGACCTCATGGAATCTATTCAAAGGGTAAAGTTTGAACAGAACCCTGCTCTGATGAAAAAGCTGATTGATACTGGAAACCGCCTCTTGATTAATGGGAACAACAAACAAGAAACCTATTGGGGTGTTGACCTGTATAGCTGGCAAGGAGAGAATCATTTAGGTAAAATAATTATGAACATAAGAGATAAGGAGATATAAAGATGAAGTACAACATTGAATCAATTAAGCAAATCGTTCGTGAGAACCCCAATATAGCAATCATCTATTTCTGGGGCCACACACCTAATCCGAAGAAGATGACCGCTGCATGTTTGAGTCAGTGGTATGACTGTTATTTTGTGGTGGAAGGGGTACAATACCACACCACGGAACAGTATATGATGGCAAGCAAGGCATTACTGTTTGGTGACAAAGAAGTGTACGAAGAGATAATGGCTGCAAGCAATCCTCACGACTACAAGAAGTTGGGAAGAAAAGTCCGTAACTTCGAGCCAGAGCCTTGGGATGCCAAGAAATCTGAGATTGTGGTGGAAGGGAACAAGGCCAAGTTCGGACAGAATCCAGACATCAAGGATTTTCTGCTTTCTACAGGGGATGCTATTCTGGTGGAAGCCAGTCCATACGACAAGATATGGGGTATAGGTCTTGATAGAGAAACTGCGGTGAAAGGGACTGTGGATAAATGGCAGGGTGAGAACCTGCTGGGCTGTGCCCTGATGGAAGTCCGTGACTATTTGAGGAACTTAGAATAAAAAACAGGAGCAATGGAAACAAAGAAAGGAACATATACGTATGAGTACCCGCATCCGAGTGTAACGACCGACTGCGTGATATTCGGGTTTGATGGGACAAAGTTAAGGGTATTGCTCGTTGAGCGAGGCATAGAACCATTCAAGGGCCGCTGGGCATTCCCCGGCGGATTCCTGAAGATGGATGAATCTGCTGAGACAGGCGCATTGAGAGAGTTAAAAGAGGAAACTGGATTGGATGGAGCTTACATCAAACAGTTCCACACATTCTCTGACCCCAATCGTGACCCACGTGAGCGAGTGCTGACTGTGGCCTATTATGCACTTGTGAGGATGCAGGAGGTAAAAGGCGGTGATGATGCTGCCAAGGCTGAGTGGTTCGCATTGGACGAGGTACCGTCGTTGGCCTTCGACCACGACCTTATTCTACGCATGGCACTGAAGGAACTCCGTAAGCAGATTCATTTTGAGCCGATAGGCTTTGAACTGCTACCAGAGAAGTTCACCATCAAGGAACTACAGTTGCTCTATGAGGCCATCCTCGACGTGAAATTTGACCGACGCAACTTCTATAATAAGATGATGCACCTAGAGATTCTTACACAGTTGGACGAAACGGTGTTCAACTCCCCTAAGAAGGAGGCATTCCTCTTCAAGTTCAACCCGGAGAAATATGATGAGTTGAAGCAAAAAGGATTCAGATTGGAATTTTAATTGCATAAATTATGTACAACAGAGAATATACCCCCGAAAGAATAACAGAACTAAAGCCGAACGAGATATTTGTGTTTGGCAGTAACCTTGCTGGCTCACATAGTGGTGGTGCTGCACGTTTGGCCCACAATCATTTTGGTGCAATATGGGGACAGGGTGTTGGACTACAAGGTCAAAGTTATGCTATTCCCACCATGCAGGGAGGGGTGGAAACCATTGAGCCTTATGTTGAACAATTTATCGACTTCGCATTCAGACATCGAGAGTACAGGTTTCTCGTCACTCGAATTGGGTGCGGCATAGCAGGCTTTACCTCTTATGAAATTGCACCCCTTTTCTTAAAAGTAATAGACTTACCTAATGTTATATTACCGAAGGATTTTGTGGAAGTGATGCACCGCCACCCACGTGTGGCAGGTCATCCTGTTCATACATGGGACTCAGAAAGAGATTTCCTAAAAGACTATCGTGTCTTGATGGAAAGAGTAAATAAAGGTAATCATGATGCGTATTATAAAATAAAGGAACTGCGTACTATTGAGTTTCGCAACACCGTGGAAATAGTGAATCATGGTTATTATATAACAGAGAACGATGCAAGATATACTTTCCCTGACGATTCGGATATGATGCGTAAGACCGTGTTCTATGAAAAAGAAATCTGTTTATCAAATACAGCACAATGTGCTGATTCGACAATTATAGAGGTTCAAAACATCGACTGTCTATATGCTGGGATACAAATGAAAGAGCAAGGATATAATCCAGCTGTGTTGAATATGGCCAGCCGACGTAATCCTGGTGGTGGCGTGACCACTGGAGCAGGAGCACAAGAAGAGACACTGTTCCGTAGAACGAATCTGTTTCGTTTCCTCTATCAGTTTGCTCCTTATGCTGAGCAGTATGGGATCAAGCAATCTCGCTATCAGTATCCTCTTGACAGAAATTTTGGAGGTATATATACGCCCGCTGCCATCTATTTCAGGGAAAGTGAACAGAAGGGTTACGCCTTGCTGGATAATCCTGTTAGCCTCTCGTTTATCACAGTGGCAGGGATGAATCGACCAGACCTGACGGCTGATGGAATGATTGCAGACCATCATGTGGAACCTATCAAGAACAAGATAAGAACCATCTTCCGTATTGGTTTAGTTCATGGTCACGATTCACTGGTACTTGGTGCCTTGGGATGTGGAGCATTTCGTAATCCACCACGTCATGTAGCCCGACTGTTTCATGAGGTGATGGAAGAGCCAGAATTTAAGGACAAGTATCGCAAGATAGTGTTTGCTATACTTGATGACCATAATGCCCATCAGAGCCACAACCCAGAAGGTAATTTCAAACCATTTGCCGATGAGTTTGGCAGTATGGATGGGCTTGGATTAACAGCTGACAAGAAACAAGCTCTTCTGATGTGGAAACTTGGTGCAGGTAATTCTGCCAAGCGTTTCAATGGCGAGAATCCCATACCTGAAAAGACGAAGGTGGCCACCAAAGATTCATGGAATATAGAGCCAATGCCAGAAAAGAGGGTTGTTGTTCCTCTACACGAGACAATTCCGAGTGATGCCATGCGTATCGTGAAGTACGGTCACATACCTGATGCAATGGAGGACCATTGGTTCATGTACTGTGATGAATCGACTATACGTTATTACCGCAGTTGGACCGGATTCTGTATCTATGTAGCCAAATATGTCGATAATGGTATTATTTGCAAAATTACTGAGTTAATGGTGAACAGGGAACCTGAGCAATATGGCTGCACAGATGATGAGCATGATGTGGCATTGTTTATGGCTTTGCTCACCGAAGAATATGGTGGTGATGCGAGTATGTACTGGAATAAGGTGTTAAAATGATAGAAATTGCCAGACTGTCTCTTCTTTAGTGGTATCGGAGTCTCTGAGGATAAAAGACTTATGAAGGATATGAATACATTACAAGATAGAATAAGAGGTTCACTAATTGGAGGTGCCATTGGTGACGCATTGGGTTATCCCGTGGAGTTTATCTACTCTTTTGGGGGAATACAGGCCCGATATGGTGAGCGTGGTATTACACGACTCGACACAAAACAATTCTGGTTGGATGACGATGAACAAAGTGGAAAGGCTGTGATTTCAGACGATACTCAGATGACGCTCTTTACGGCCAATGGCATCCTGAATGCCAAACGCCAAAAGATAGGTATGAAGTATGGTATCTGCCTTGCCTACATTGAATGGTATCTGATTCAGGTTGGGAAGAAATCAGGTAAGTATAACGATTGTTGGATTGCACGGATTCCAGAACTTAACAAAAGACGTGCTCCGGGAAACACTTGTTTGTCTTCGCTCTTTTCCATTTACAAAGGCCATGATCCCATTAATAACAGCAAAGGCAATGGTGGAGTCATGCGTATAGCTCCAATTCCTCTTTATGGAGTAGTTGATAATCGTATGTCGATAACTGATGCTACACGTCTTGCTGGTGATGCAGCTGAGATAACCCATCAGCATCCACTTGGAATTATCCCTGCAGCATTGGATGCTCATATAATCTATCGCTTGGCTTTGGATGCGACTCCTACGAGTGATTCATTGGTGGGCTATATTCATGAGGGTATGAGTGCAATAGAAGAACTCTACTCAAAAAATCCAGCCGATGTGAAGTATATGGGTGAGTTATGCGATAAGGCTATCGCATTAGCGAACAATAACAAGCCTGACTTAGAAAATATCGAGTCAATTGGTGGTGGATGGGTTGGTGAAGAGGCGCTTGCCATAGCCCTTTATTGTGCAGTCCGTCATTTTGACAATTTTGAACATGCGCTTATAGCTGCTGTAAATCATGCAGGAGACAGTGATAGTACTGGTGCTATTTCTGGGAATATCTTAGGTGCTGCCATTGGCTATGATGCAATTCCGCAGTTCTTCAAGGAGGACTTAGAACTGCATGACCATATCCTGCACATGGCAGATGATCTTTATTATGGTGAAGTAACTAAGTTTCTTCTGTAATATCGACAGCAAGATATTTGTATGAATTCGGAATATTATAGAAAATTAGTAAATATTAGAATGTGGAAGATATGACGATTAAAAAATTGTTACACAAATCAATGAAGGAAATCTTCTGTGAAGAAATAGAAGATGCATTCCTTTTTGTTAAAAGAGAATCTAAGAATATGGTTATTAGCTGTTCTTCTTTAACAGCTTGTAACATTAAAATTGATGGGCCAATTGATTCATTGGAGTCTTTCTCAATGATTAATCCTGAATCTATAACAGGAATGGCCATTGTTACCGAACAAGTAACCTATTGGTTCGAAATAATCAGCAATAATGTCTTTGAGATCCGAAGCAGCAGCAACTTGATGGGTAAATCAATAATGATCCTCTTCAAAATTGTGCGAACGGATAATGGCCAATGGATTGTTGAGAATAAGCAGTTGGAAAACATTCCAAAACGGAGTGATTTCCAGAGTGACAATGAAATGGTTATTAGTGTTTTTGACATTCTGGTTGACTATGGCAATCCATACTATAACGACCAGTATGTTAGAGATTATTCTGACTCACCTATAGAATGCATCATTAAAGTTGATGAGGCGATATTGAATATTAATGGCTTTGATTGGTTTACCATACCTAATTTTTAGTCGTAATTGATAGAATAAGAATTGTTGTTATGTCAAATAAAGATTATACACCAGAAATAGTAACAGAGCTGAAAGCAAATGAAGTATTTGTTTTCGGAAGCAATCTTGCAGGAGCACATGCAGGGGGGGCTGCACGTATCGCTATGGAGAAATTTGGTGCAGTGTTGGGCCAAGGTGTTGGGCTACAAGGACAAAGCTATGCTATTCCCACCATGCAAGGTGGTGTGGAAACAATAAAGCCATACGTTGATGAATTTGTTGGCTTTGCAAAGTCACATACTGAACATGTCTTCTTGGTAACACGTATTGGCTGTGGTATAGCAGGATTCAAGGACGAGGAAATCGCTCCACTATTTGCTGATGCACTTAACATTGATAACATCAAGTTGCCTGAAACTTTCGACGCCATATTAAGAAATCCATCGGTTAAAAGCGCAAAAAGACCTGATGTGAAGCGGTTCTTGGAAGCACAGAATAGAGAATATGCGGGTTACAAACAAGCCCTTGAAGAAGTAAGAGATGGTGAGAAACGTGGACATTGGATATGGTATATCTTCCCGCAGGTCAAAGGGCTTGGTTATAGTGAGATGGCCAACTACTATGGGATAAAAGACAGAGAAGAAGGTGAGGATTATCTGCTTCACCCTACTCTGAATGACCGCATTCATGAAATATCCAAAGTATTGCTTGAGCATGAAGGAAAAACTGCTATAGAAATCTTTGGAGGTCTCGATGCCATGAAGGTTAGGTCAAGTATGACATTGTTTGACGAACTATCACCAAATGATGTTTTCGCAAAAGTACTTGATATGTTCTATGATGGGGAAAGGGATGAAAAGACTTTGGCGTTGCTGGAATAATTGTTATAGAAATATGAACAATAAGGGCTTAGTTATTTAATTTTGGAAGTTATATGAAAAAGATTATTTATTCATTAATTGCATTTATCGCAACCTGTGGTTGCACAAGAAATGAAGAGATGTGCGAAGTGAATGAGCAGGGCTTTGTAGAGGGTATTTATGTTGAAGATGTAGTGGATAGTATTAAAATGGATTCAGCTGAATATATGTATTTAGTTATGCCTGCTGAGTATCCTGACACGATAGGCAGATACACTATTTATTCGGAAAGTGGCAAATTGGGAATTTTTGACACATGGAAGAATGTAAATGTAACTCCAGCTGAATTTGACGAATTACGCTATGCGCAACGTAACGTCTATGAAACAAGGGCAAATACCCACTTCAACATGAGAATAAAGAAGGAACATGGAACGGTGTGTATTAATGAGGCTGATAATGATTACGAAATTCAAGTATTGGTTTCTTTTGAGTAGCTATATGACTGTATGAAAATAAGTTTTTCCCATATAATTGGGAATCTATGAATATATATAATAAGATTTGAATATGGGAATTGTAGATGTTGTAAACAAGTTTATTAAACGCGAATGTGAAGACGAGAAGCTTTACAAAGAGTTGAATACAGCAAAATATCAAGATCGCCCGTTTGAAACAGAAGATCTGGGTGAGGATATGTCAATTGTCAATGAAGCAATTTGGGAATATTGGAAACCCCGTTATTTGATGGATCATCGGGCAAAGTGTGCTTATGAGTTTATGAATCGAGACCAATGTTTAGTAACAGTAAAGTTGGATGATATTGACTGGGATTCGCTCACGAACGTTGATAAAGAAGCTGTTCGCAGGGCAAAAGAGTTGGATTTCCATTTTCCATCCTTCATCCTGAAATATCAAAATGGTGTCGCTCAAGTTAGATGGCAATTGAATCCAGATGGCATGTATTATATGGATGAAGACGGCTATGGCATGACCGATGACATTGAGGTGAATATCTATGGATTCATTGATAGGAAAGGGAATGTTCTATCTAAATTTCGATATATCAGGAAAGACGATGAACTGAAGGAGATGAGGGTTGAAGCTGAACAGATGATTATGAAGGAGGAAGAAAAGATATGAAGAAATTGATATATTTTCATGGATTTGGTTCATCCGCAGCAAGCGGAACAATCAAGACACTGAGAGAGAAACTTAATGATTTTGAGGTAATAGCACCGGATATACCAGTAGATCCTGCGGTAGCTTTACCATATTTGAAATATCTGTGCGAAAAGGAACGACCTGATATCATCGTAGGTACCAGTATGGGAGGAATGTATGCACAACAGATGTATGGTTACTATCGTATCTGTGTGAATCCTGCTTTTAATATGTCCAAAACAAGTAAGATGCTAAAAGTCGGGACATTCGAGTTCTTCAAGCCCAGGCTTGATGGGAAAAAAGAGTTTACCATTACAGAGAATACCATCAAGCATTTTGCAGAAATGGAAGCAAAACAGTTTGATGGCGTTACACCTGAAGAACGCAAAAAGGTTTGGGGAATGTTTGGTGATATGGACGATCATGTGAGTTGTGAAGACATATTCACTCAACATTATCATCAAATTATTCATTTTTCTGGGGGACACAGGTTAGATGAGAATATTATAGAACAGGTTTTGATAGTTCTTATTCGAAAAATATCATTTATACAGAATCAGGTGAATCAAGCACAGGTACTTGCGAGAGAATTAGAAGCCCAAATTAATACTTCAAAGGTATCAAGAGATATTTACTTTCCTTGGGAAGATGTTCTACATAGTATGTGTGAATTTCCTGAGAAAGTACGTAAATCTGAAACGTTTTGTCCAATTTGTGGAAAGAATTATGTGGAACTATATTTTTCATCTCCAGACTGGACATGGCAACAACTTTGTGGTCGTGCTGGTACAATGAAGATATGTATTGATTGCATGAAACAAGCCCATTTCCACTTAGAATTAATGAATTAGGCTACACGTACATAGTATGAACATAGAAAGAATCATGCAGACCAAAATTGCCGACCTGACACCTGTGTATGGAGGAGTCAGGGGGCGAACCTTGTCATCGCATCATCAGGCATACGCTTGGAGGGCAATGAAGGAAGCTGGACTAAAACAAGTGATTGACCTCCGACAGGATTACAAGGGTGATAGATATAAGGATGATTGTGAAAGGAACGGTGTGGCCTATTTCCATTACCCAGTTCATAAAGGTAAGGAGTATATTGCCAATATGGTGAAGGACTTTAATGTATTCTGCGAACTGATAGACCGTGGTGATTTTTTCATTTCTTGCGCTCAAGGGCTGCATCGTACCGACATAGCGCTCTGTACCTATTGGGTATTTTATGGTGCTGACAAGGGCAAAGAGCCACCTGTACTTGTTGGTTATCTTAAAGAAAAGGGCCATGACACAGGCAAAATATTCCATGTTCTCAACTCATTCTATGATTATCTTACAGATCGCGATGGGAAAGAGTCTATGTCTATCGAGGTATTTAAGGAACGAAAAGGGATAATCCACCAGATGAGTCAAAGTATTACAAGAGAACAACTTATCGTTGAAGCAATCCAATTGTTATATGATTACATGGAATGTCTGGCAAGCACAGAAGAACTTCGAAGCAAGTTCGCTAAAATTTGTCAGGATTGTAAGATTTGCCACTTTGATATCCCAGAATGGCTGGGTAAGTTGATGAGAGAATATGCAGATTGGCCACGCGATGAAGACAAGGCACGGGAAAGATATGACAGCGAGGATGGTAGCACATGGTACACATCGGAAGCTGAGTTCCGTTATGACATAATGAAAACCCTTCAAATTTTACGTGACAATGGTGAGTTTACCGACATCATTCAAACAGATTATTCCAAATATCTGAGATAGATAATATCTTTAGGAAAAATAGGTCGCTGTATTGATAGAATTTGATACAGCGACCTATCTTTATGTACATAAGGATAAAATTGAATTCAAATGTATATGAAAAAAGAACTATTATTTGTATTATTTTTGTATGCCACTCTAATTGGCAATGCACAAGAAATTGAAGCCGTTGATTCCATTAATGTGGAAACTGGCATTATTTATCCAGCAAATGGCGTGGCAGTGGAAACTCCAGACACTATTTCTGTAGATTCCATTATGAAGTCATCTGTAGTGCAAATTCCATTAGACTCTTGCGACAGCCTGATGGTAAGGAATCCTGATGACCGCTATGGTGTTGTATGGAAAGACGGGAAATGTGGAATCTTCGACATATCCAAATGGGAGAACGTGACAAATATTGAGTATAAGGAACTTTGGTTCTCGTTCAGAAGAGAGATTGTGGGCGAATACTATACTTATTTCGGTTGGGACGAAGAAGATACTAAAGGCGTTATCGGTGTGGCCGAAGTCAATAATACTTTTGTTGCTATCTGGTTTCCCAAGAATGACGAAGAGGGAAAGGAGGATGAACAATGAAAACCATTTGGAAAGGATTACTGGTCTTTGACCTAATAGCTTTAGGTCTGATGGAAATATGTTTATTCCATACCTTTACGGCTGAGAGTTATCTTCCAATTATTATCGTACATTATTTGGAACTGCTGCGGTTCAACTCTACTTTCCTACTCTATCGTAGGGAAAAGATGGCGATATGGGGTATATTGGGATTCACGTTGGGCTTTGGTGTTCTCTATCTATCGGGAATGTTCAACCAGACATTCTTCCGCATGTCGGAGTTTCCGGACATAGTGATGGGTGTTGAAAATTCGGTAAATGACTTCTATTCGACATATTCCATTGCTGGAAGGAATATAGTTTATGAGAATGTAATCAGAGGGATATTCCTTTGGGCATGGCTCATGCCAATCATTGTATATGCTATTCTTTTTCTTTTCAAGAAATTGGAAAAGCATGAATATACATGGAAAGAATTGGCCGGACTCGCCATTTTCTATGACCATGCGGGGAAGTTCTTCGTGTCGCTGTGCATTCTCATGTTCATAGCCTTGCTCTCAGGCTATCATATGCAGGAAGGTATATCTTACTACGCAATCATTATTCTTCCTTTGGTGGCTTTCTATTTCATGAATAAGTTTATCGGCAGAAAAGCCCACTGGATAGAATATGTATTGATACTTGTTGCGATGCTTATATTCAACAAGGCCCAATATCGGTGTGATACAGAACGAGTGCTTCGCCTCGTACTTAGTCCTGCTATTGTTATGGCTGTCTGCGTATGGATGATGGCTCAATCAAAGAAAGCTTTTATTCCAGTGCTTGCGTTCCTAATGATGGCTTTTCTTTTGCCTGTATTATCTATTGGCTATAACATCTATACGGTATTGGATGGTACGAGAGGGGCGAACTATAGTGACATGGACACTCGACAAGGCGTATTGTATGTGAATAATAGGCGTGTTGTGAATGGACAGATGCATATTAGGTTCGGTTTGCGTGACCGTTATGGTGAGATATTGCCTTGTGTATATCGAAGTATTTACCCCTCAAACCCTGTACACAGTCAAGTAACTTGCCGGACTGAAGAAGGTGGTGAGATAATTTACAACGTTGACACAAAAACACCATTCCGTTCTTACTCTACCCAAGACAGTACCTTGAATGTGTTTGTGAATAAGGAGATACTGGAACCATTGATGTATAGGGGCTATACTGAAGGACAGATTATTGTTATGGAGAGTAGGACGGGAAAGATTCGTTCCATGACAGGATTTACAGATCCTTTGGGTGGAAAGCCAGATTTTTCAGAGCCAGTAAAATGCTCTGGTCTTATGATGCCAGTCTCTCTGATGGCAGCAATGGCAAGTGATACACATTTATTCTATCCTGACAGCGTTGTAAATGGTGTAAAGGCTCCCAACATGGAAGATGCGCTAATGCAGGAATCATACGAGGTGGTAGGACAAGTTATAAAGAAAGCATACGGAGATGACATTAACCGTTTCTGGTGGAATCTTCAGGAGATAGGTTTCTGTCACTATGAAGACCGTGCAGCATACGGTCTTGACGATATTGACACCATTCGTTTTTGTCAATATCCCGTTTATGAAGAAATGGATGATAGTACGATTGTAAATCTTGCTATTGGCATTGACAGACCAGTTTCAGCATTGCAAATGCTTGATGTCTATAACATCGTGGCGAACAGCGGACAAGAATATCGCCCGTTACTATATGAAGATTTCCCCAAGAGTCGCGAGAGCAAACTCAGAAGTTATGATTTATGGAGATTCAGGGAGATATTTGAGAAAAGCTTTGAAGCCAACTGCAAGAAGTATGGGGTGGAGAACAATGGCGTTGCTGCCTACTACACGACATACATTGACAGGACGGACAAGAAGAATGCTACTGTTTATACTAATGTGTGCGGCTTTACTCAGCCCAAAGGGGTAAAGTACACCTTCATTTGCTCCTTGAAAGGTGATGAATCAACGATGAACAGGAAGCCTGTACTGGAGGGAATTAACAAATTGGTGAATACGTTAAAGTAAGCAATAAAGACAATTGATAGTTATGAAGAAATTATTAGGGTTAGTATTGGGATTGTTAGTGCTGGCAAGTTGCTCAGACCAGTTAATGGAGAAAGATTTGTCAAATATTGAGACTCCGACAAATCAAGTAACTGACGAGTATCATTATTATTTGGAGAAAGCCAGATGGGGTGATGCTGACGCATACGTTAAACTTGCGGATTGTTATCGCAACGGCGTCGGCGTTAACTCTGACTTCATCGGAATGACTGCCATGCTCACTATGGCAGAACAGTACGGCAACTCTCTTCGATTAGAAGATTATCTCAAAGCATTGCCTGAGAATGACAGTTATAGGCTGATGTTTGAAACGATGGACGAAATCGGGAAAAAGAACTATGACAAAGTAAAGGATGTTGCGTCTATTCTTGTCGCAAATGGTAAGCCAGAAGGTTATGTCATCAATGGGGCTATGCAGGTAGAAGATGGAGATACCATCGGTGGACTAGAAACCATACGATATGGTGCAGAACAAGGTAGCTCATTTGGTGAACTAATAATATGCATGGCTCCTGCTTTTCTGGGGAATCACCAGGAACCGTATAATGCAGAAAAGTTAATCGGTATGGCAGACAAGTTTCCCTTTGCCAACAAGTTCCTTGCAGAGATGTATGCTGGAGAGGTTTGTGATAGCGTATTTAACCCAGAACTGGCAACAAAGTATTATTTGAATGCAGACGAACATGGCTTCTTGGGTAAGAAGGGGGCTATCTGGCTTTTGGATTACTATAAAGAAAAAGGCATACAGATAGACGAACGGGAGAAGGAACGACTGACTATCTTGGCTGGAGGCTATAACGGGGAAACGGAAAACGATGAGTCCGAGCAGGAAAATGTTTCTTTTTATGATAGTAACTATAATGAATATCTCGACAGCCTTACTTGTGTGTACATGAAAGATGATAACTGTGATAATGCAATCATATACGTTGTGGAAACTGAAACGGGAAGATTGGTGGGACAATCCTCTCTTGAAAAGAATGGCAATCAATATGTTCCATTTACTGACACCTTCAATCGAGAGAACGACTATATCCATGGTGTTGCAACCTATCTTGCAGTGCAGTGGACGGGGAACATCTCGTCGAACACCATGATAGATACTGGCAGTGGTGTCTATGTTGACAAGAATGGAAAACTGGTGAGAGATCACAACTGGCGCAGAGGTGGCTATGGCGAGATTTCATTGGAATATGCTCTTACCCATCGTTCTGAGGTGGGATTTACCAAAGCCATTGAACAGGCATACGGTAATGATATAAAAAGGTATGAGAATCAAGTCAGCTTCTATCTCAACGAACAGCCTGACAACCTGATGGGAATGCTGACGTTCTATAATTCCATTGCCAACGGTGGTAAGATGGTGAAGATATGTGATGCCAACGAAACCGATGTAACTGTAATCCACGAACAGATATGCTATCCCGAATATATAGAGCCAGTCCAAAGGGCAATGGAGCGTTGTGTGTCAGACGGCATTTATAAGAAAGCAGGTAATGAATACACTGACGTGGCAGCTTGTGGCCGTACTCTCAGAATCCATGATACCACATATAGATTGGAACTGTGTGGCTATTTTCCAACAAAGCACCCGAAATACACTATCATGGTTGTAATGGAGAAGAATGGCTTACCAGCGAGTGCAGGAGGTATGTGTGGCCCACTCTTTAGCCAAATTGTAGTCGGTTTATTGCCTTATGTAAATTAGTTTTCAAGATAAAAAGGTCGTAATGAGAAAACATACTTGAAATAATAAGGTTGCAAGAGAGCTTTCAGGTATAAAGAGGTTATTACAAAGTAGAATCGGAGGGATAGACGTTCTATCTATCTCTCCGATTCAATATGTCTGCTATTTTTTCTGTAGCAAATGACAAAGGTTCTCGTCATTGGCGATGCGTTCCAATTCGTCTTTGACGATTTGCTTTACGTCGTTCTTGATGTTAATATAGTTATCTTTCACCATCTGTTCTATACTGTCATTACCGTTCTCATCGGTGAAGTCTGTGATAATGGGGATGGGTCTGTATGCTTTGGTCTCTTTGGATACTTTCTCGGTATCGACAACTATTTCTGCATGAAAGATTTTCTGGTCAATACGTTCGTCGAAGTTGTCTGAGACAGCTCCGACAAACATACCCTGCGTGAGTGTGGAGATTTTACTTGGTGGAATTAGACTATCCATTTGGGTGTTGATGGAGGTGGATGTGTCCTGACGGTTGATAGTCATAGACTGGCGTTTTTGAAGAACCTTTCCAAAGCGGTCTGAAAGTGCCTTGGCAGTCTCGCCTACGACTTGACCAGAGAAGATATTACCCACAGTATTCTGCACCACCTTTGCCTCCTTGTCACCATAGTCACGGACTAACTGGCTGAAATCTTGAAAGCCAAGGCAAACAGCGACCTTGTTGCTTCGGGCGGTGGCAATAAGGTTGTCAAGTCCCTTGAAATAGATGGTAGGTAACTCGTCAATGATGACCGATGATTTGAGCATTCCCTTCTTATTGATGAGTTTCACAATTCGACTGTTATAGAGTCCGAGAGCTGCACCATAGATATTCTGACGGTCTGGGTTATTGCCAACACACAGGATTTTCGGCTCCTTTGGATTGTTGATGTCAAGTGTAAACTCACTGGAAGACATCACCCAATAGAGCTGTGGGGAGATCATTCGGGATAATGGAATTTTGGCAGATGCTATTTGCCCCTGGAGCTGATCTGCAGCACCACCTTGCCATGCGTCAATGAACGGTGACATATAGTTTTCTAGTTCGGGATAACTGGAGAGAATTGGAAATATGTCCTCATACTTGCGGTTCAAGAACTCTACAGCATGTGGAAAGGTGCAATATTTGCCTCCTTGGTAGAGTTTGAGGAACCAGATGATGGCAGCAAACAGAATGATAGGCGACTCCACAAAGAAGTCACCCTGTTTTTGTACCCAAGTGCGATTAAGGTTGAGCATGATGGTGTAGGCCGATTCGTAGGCATCAGAGATGTCGGTCATAAAGTCGGGATGAATAGGATTACACCTGTGACTTCTGCGAGGATCATCAAAGTTGATGACATAGAATTTGGGTAGCACCTTATAGCCAGACTTGTGCGTCAGCATGTGGTTGTAGGCAATAGTACTGAGGTCGGCAAATTTGTAGTCGTAGATGTACATTGAGAAGCCTTTTTCAATGGATTGTTTGATAAAGTTGTTGACTACGGCATACGACTTTCCACTACCGGGTGTACCAAGAACTATCGTTGCACGGAAGGGATTGACTACGTTAATCCAACCTTTGTTCCACTTCTTCTTGTAGTAGAAACGAGTAGGAAGGTTGATGGAATACTCGTTCTCCAAGAGACGGGTTTCCTGCATGAACGATTCGTTCTCGTTATTGAACACATCATCCATAAGATTGTTCTGGAGTAAGCGGCTCATCCATAGACCACCCATTAGAAGACAGATATAACCTATTGTCAGCGTCAGGATGTAGAGTGCCGTGCAGAACACAAAGGGTAATGACAAATTGAGAATCCACCAGTTGAGGAAGAACAGCACAAAGCCAATAGATAGTGAGATACAGATGTATTTCCAAGTAATCTTCTCTTCCTTTACTCCTTTGGTACCCATACAGGACAGGGCAAGCAGAAGGACAGAAAACAGTTTTGTGTAAAGGCAGGAATGGAACAGTCCGGCAGTGCGGTTGAAGTTCATCATGATGCGGTCAACCACACAAATATTCAAGTGCCACTCCACGATACTGGCATAGCAGTACCAATAGACGTTCATCACTACGAGAATAATACTCACGGCACGGAGAAAATCCATGATTTTCGCCAATGGTCTCAAATCATCTTCTTGTTGCATAATTCATTTGAATTTAATTGTTGATATTATTGTTGTCTGATTAAAGTCTCGGGCCACGACGCTTTTTCTTCTTGCGCTGTAACCTGTGACGGAATGCCTCTTCCTCTGCATCAGTAACAGGATTGTCGGTGTTGAGGATGTCAAGGGCATCAAGGAAAGAAGCAAAACCGCCTTTGCTTTCGTAATGTTCCTGCTCATCGTAAGAGGTAGATTGCTGTTGCCCTTCAGCCGATGTGCTGCCAGTATTCGGCTGTTCTTCCTGTTTTTCCTTTTCCTTGAAAGGAATCTGTTCCTCTGACGGTGTATTGAAGTGCTGTTCAAGTGCATTGGCAGAAAAGGCCTTGCCCATGCGGGAACCGTTGAGGACGCAATGGGTACGATGGTCGATAAACGTAGCACCGTAGATTCTGCCCTCGTCTGTATAGCGGAAGACGCAATCAATGCCTCTTTCCTTGAGCATCCTTACAAACTCGTCTTTATCGTAAGTCCGTTTTAATGTGTACTCCAATGCTTTTCTGGTTGGCTCTGTCAGATTCTTATCCTTTATGTTCTTCTTTAAGAATGCCGCCTTCTTCTGCATTGCTTCATACCCAACAGACTTTCCAAACAGGGATGACTTGAACGGATTGCCAACCTTATTGCCGTCGGCATCATTGACAGAATAGATCAGACCGTTATAGTCCACACCTCTGACATTGCCCCTTACTTCCTCAACGGTAAGATTGTAGAGCGACAGCAGTGCCCGGAGTTCACCAATGGTTTGAAACTGATAGTCGTGAAATACAGCCTTGACCGTATTGCCCACCTGTTTCTTGATGTTACCTTCATACGAATTGACAGGATGCAGAGGATTAACCGATTGCCTTTCCTGCTTTTTGTCGGCAGGATGTAGTCCGTACTCTCTTTCTATGTCACGGGTAATCCGTTTGCTCCTGAGATAGTTGAAAGACTTATCGACACACTTTCCCTGCTCATTCACCCTGACTGAAACGATATGGATATGATGGCGGTCTATATCCTCATGCTTGACGATGATATAAGGCTGGTCACCATAGCCCATCCGCTCCATGTACTCATGGGCGATGGATGTCAAATCGCTATCCGTCAACTTGTCTTCAGGATGGGGATTGAGTGAGACATGAAGGACTGGTTTTTCTGTTCTTGTCTTTAACGGCATCCATCGCTCGAAATCCTGTAGAACTTGGGCGACATCAACCTTTCCATTGCCAGCATTGTACACTCTGTTGGTGTCCAACAGTTGGCCTTTACCCTCATTCACCTTATCGGCGTTATACTTGATGGCACCGAAAAGGGAACTTCCAATCGTTATCTTAGCAACCATTTTTCTTTTGCCTCCTTTGCAAGTGCCACAATCTGCTGTCCCTGCTCCATCATCTGACGGGTCATGGACTCCAGGCGATAGAGCAAGGCCATTGCCTTTTTCTCTGAAAAGTGGCTGCGCAATTCCTTCACCACCTGATTGTAGTTGACCGCCACGCCACGGAACTGAGCATGAAATGATGACAACTTTTCGCAGAACTGGATCGTGTTGTGGTCAACTTTGATAACCTTGAACGGCTCACCAAACACCCTTGACTTTACGAAAACGGCCTTGGCATAGACCCCGGACAGCTCGTAGAGCGTGAGGAATCTCGCCCATTCAGTATCATCGAACCTTACCATCACGCAGTGAGTGCGCTTGTTGTTCTTGGGGATTCTTCCCCCTTTTCTTCGTTTCTTTTCTTCCATATAGCATGTATTTAAACGTTACTATCGCTTATTCCACTCAGGGCAGACGACTTCGGAGTCAGCCCAGCCCCCTGCAAGGGCAAGGTGAGGTTTCGTGAGTTACCGAAACAGTTTCGAGTAACCCGAAACATACCTTGCTATGCTCCTGCGGGCATACGTAATCCGCCTTGCGGACGGATTAGTCACTTCAACAGCCCAATAATCGGTCTTAACCAATATATCCGTCGCCCACATACTGGCTTTTGCGGCTGCAAAGGTCGCCTATTCCTGAGACTTTGATTGGCAAGTTGTTAACAAGTTGTCATAAAGAAAGTTCGTCGCTGTCGCCGAAGTCACCGTTTTGCAGTGCCATCCGATGCCATTTGTCCGGTAAATTTGGCTGGCTCATGGATTCATTGTTCCTTTGCACCGTCAATCGGGACGGATGGCCTTCCCTCACACATTCACAACGGATGGACGGATGGTGCAATCGACGTATGGACTGAAGTTGCTACGGACGTATGGAGGGATGGATGTATGAACCGACGGACGGCAGTCACACCCAACTGATGGTATACCATCCATTTGGCATGATCTGAGGATGGGAGGATGTCAGTCTCACGGGATGGACTGATGGACGGATGCAATGTGTAACTTATAAAATGTACAGAGAAATGAAAGAAGCAAAATTCGTCGCCTTCTCCACCCAGAAGGGAGGGGCTGGCAAAACTACGCTGACGGTGCTGATGGCAAGCTACCTGCACTATGTGAAAGGATTGAATGTGGCTGTCGTGGACTGCGACTTTCCCCAGTTCAGTGCGTCGGACATGCGCAACCGCGACATGGAGAACATCAAGGGAAACAAGATGCTCGCCAACCAGTGCTCGGAGCTGTACAAGAGAATCGGTAAGCGCTCGTACCCGATTATCGAGAGCCGTCCAGAGACCGCTATCGAGACGGCAGGTGAGATGATGAAGCAGCAGGACATCGACATTATCTTCTTTGACCTGCCCGGCACGATGAACAACAAGGGAACAATGAGAACCATCGCCCACATGGACTATGTCTTCTGCCCGATTACGGCAGACAGGGTTGTAATGCAGAGTTCTCTGACATTTGCCAAGGTCATCAACGACAAGCTGGTGACAACAGGCAAGACGAACATCAAGGGGATGTACTTCGTCTGGAACATGGTGGATGCCCGTGAGAAGACGCGTCTCTATGAGGTCTACGACCGCATCATCTCGGAACTCGGGCTGTCAGCCCTTGAGACGGAGATACCTGACAGCAAGCGATTCCGCAGGGAGGGTGACACGGAGGACAAACGACCGCTGTTCCGCTCAACGATGTTTCCTCCTGACAGGTCTCTCATCAAGGGCAGTTGCATCAAGGAACTTGCAGACGAGATGCTGGGCATCGTAAAACTCTGAGGCTATGCAGAAGAACATGAACATTGACGTGGACACTGAAGCACTTATTGAAAGTGTCCGGCCTGAGATGGCAATAAGTCTGCCAAAGACTCTGCCTGAACAGGAGCAACCGCATCCTTCGCCACAGAAGGATGGCAGGCAGAAGGTAAGAAGCCCTTCGCAGAAGGAAGTGAAGCCCGCACTGATAGACGAATATCAGCAGTTGTTTGTGAAGAAGCCCGACTTCAACGTCCATACAGGCAAGACATGCTATGTGCGCAGGAAGTATCATGAGCGGATTTCACAGATAGCAGAGATGCTTGGGCAGAAGAGCTTTTCCATTTCCGGCTACATCGACAATGTGCTGTATGAGCATTTTGAGAAGTATGACGGATGCGTGGATGCTCTGTTTAAGAAAAGATTCGAAGAAATACTAAAAAGCAAAGAAGACTGAATGATGAAAAATATTATAGAAATGCTGTGTCGTCAGGGCAAGAAGGATGGATCTGACGGCTGTAGGACAGATTCCCTGGACAAGATGGACTGGGATGAGTTCATGGACAAATGTCATAAGGCCGAACTGGTAATCAAGGCCATCCTGGATGTGGAGTTAAGTCGCTTTGAGGAAGAGGAAGAAGGACGGTTTCGCATGGCTCCGCTTGACAATCTCGACGAGGAATACATGAATCTGTTTTCCAATCCTCCGATGGACAAACCTGCACGGCGTGGTAAGTCGGCCTATCTGCGCGACGCCTATCATGAGCGGATTCGCAGAATCGTGAATGCCTTGGATATAGAAGGCGTTAATATTTCCAGCTATGTGGACATGGTGTTGACAGACCATCTGATGCGTTACGAGGCACAGATAGACCGTCTGCTCCAGAACAGTTACAACGGGAACCGTAAACAGCAGAAGCAATGGTTACCTTCCTGATGTTCTTTCTGCTGGTGGCAATCCTCTATGAGTTCATCATCTACAATCACTATCAGGAGAAAACCGTAGCGAAGTCTGAAAAAGAAACAACCAATATCTCTTCTCCAGCCCCCCAACCGGAAGATGCTGACATCATAGGTAAAAGCACTTTCAACATGAAAGCTGAAATGGAACGGAGGCGAAAGGTGAAGGAAGAGGTGGAGCGCAAGGTTGCTGTAGCCAGAGGTGAGATGACCGAGGACGGCAAGGAGATTGCCCAGGAGGTGAAGCCGGAAGACTGTGAAGTTGAGACCAAAAAGGTTGTCGTACAGGTGCCGGACGAGGAACTGGATGACATATTCTCAGAGCAGGATGTACCGATGGCTAACGGTGACATTATCAACGATCTCGACCTGAAATTCGA
>JAEEGG010004020.1_pt1 | contig 35973 bp, 27 predicted proteins | sample 9134161 | NCBI WGS metagenome assembly JAEEGG01 (sample SAMN16246543, study PRJNA631951) | gut metagenome | biome: gut microbiome; feature: rumen; material: CR-attached | host: Bos | place: Iran: Karaj | collected 2018-10
TCTCCTCACGGGTCTTTTCCTTCGTAAAGTCATAAAACCATTTCGCAAAAGAAACGGCAATCTCCAGAGCTTCCCTGTTGCCGGCATAGCGGTACATGTCGCAGAGGCCCATGAAGGTCTTGTGTACGTTGTAATGAGGTGCCCATACCTGCTTTCCCCGTGCAATCCAGTAAAAGTATTTCTCGGGAATGGAGGCTGCCCAAAGGCCGCCGTTTTCCGCCTGACAGCGCCCGAGCTCATGGACAATGGCATTTGCCTTGGCAAGCAGCTCCTCATCGCCGGTCTCATCATATCTCATGGCGCAGGCGCTGAGGTAATGGCCAAGGAAATGACCGCGCAGCTGGCAGGACGGATCCTCCCAGCCCGTATGCGCCATATGCTTGCTTCCAAAGTTTTGGTTGATTCCCGCCTCCTGATAGAAATTTTGGAGTAGTGCGGGGGATTTTAGCTCATCAAGATAACTTCTGTTGTCTCTTTCCTTGGCGAGAAGCTCGCCATCCCATAAAACCACGTTCTTTCCCCGTAATGCCTTCATGTGAAACCTCCTTATCCTTTCGTCGCCGGGTGATCCGCTGCTTTCGCATGTTTGTCCCTGGCATTTTATCCGCCGATCATCCGTTGACAGACGATCCCTTTGTTTCTATAATTGTATTATAATCGCATGAAATTCTGAAATAAATGACAAAAAGATGCAAATAAATATAATATAGTCGTATGGGTAAGCGTATGGAGAAAACGAGGGAAAATCGAATCAGGATGTTTACGGACGTGCTGCCGTCAATCAGCTTATGCGGATATTTAAGTACCGATACGGGATTCGTTCACCCGGACAGGGTGCTTGACGTCAACGTGCTTCTATATGTTGAGGCAGGGGGCTTCCACCTTTTCGAGGAAGAGGAGGAATTTACCGTGGAGGCAGGGGACCTTCTGTTCCTGAAGCAGGGGCTTCATCACTTTGGAGACCTCAAATGTCCCAAGGGGACAAAATGGTTTTTCGTGCATTTTCACTTGAAAGAAGGGGATGAAGGAAGGGAGCTGGCTCCCTATGAGAGGTTCCTGTATACGGAGGCGGAGGAGCCGGGGGTTCGCGCGTACCATATGCTTCCGAAAACCCTTCACATAGGGAAGGGCAACAGGATTTTTTCGCGGTTCATGACATTGGATCGGATGTTTTCGTCCAGGGATTACGGAGCGAATCTAAACTTGAACGCATATCTTTACGAGATTCTGATGGATATTTATGAACAGGGAATTTCGGAAAGGCACGTTGACGGGAAAAGCGAAAAGGTCCTGAAGATGATGACCTTCCTTGACGAGTGGGCGGACAGGCCGTTTGATTCAGGAAAGCTGGAGGAGCACATGGGACTTACCTTCAAGCATCTAAACCTTCTCTTTAAGCAGACGACGGGAACGACGCTATGGAAGTATCATTGCAGTGTACGGACGGAGCGGGCGAAGAGACTGCTTGCCACGACAACGCTTTCCATTGGGGAGATCAGTGATGCGCTTCATTTTGAGTCGCCCTATTATTTTTGCAATGCTTTTAAAAAGCAGACGGGATGTTCTCCTTCCCAGTTCCGAAAGGAAAACTTAATTTAAGCAATGCAGGGTGAAAGCATTATCTTGTTGTGACTTTTGGGAAAATCTGATATACTTTAAAATAGGGGTAGTTCAAAGAAAGCTTGGAAATCAATCATTTTGGCGGGAAAGAATTCTGTTGGAGGAAAAAAGAATGACGGTAAAAGAAATTGCAAAGATGTGCGGAGTATCTCCCAGTACGGTATCCAATGCCGTGAACGGTAAGACAAACATTAGTGAGGAAACAAGAAAAAAGATACTTGATTGCATCCAGCAGATGGGGTATCAGCCCAATTACTTTGCTTCCAACATTAGAAAGCAAAATACGAAAACCATTGGCATTATCGCGGAGGATCTGGGGCAGTTTAGTACGTCTGACATTTTGGAGTCTGCCATGGCAAGCTGCGAAGAGCAGGGATACCGGGCCGTCATCATGAATCTGCGCATGTATGACAAATGGGCGGATGCCTGGTATCATGACGACCGAAAGCTTCAGAGCGTTGTGGAGCCCGTCTTAAATGAGCTGCTGGCCATTCACGTGGACGGACTGATTTATATCGCAGGACACGGAAGACTGATCAATTGCATTCCTGACAGCTTTGACATACCAACGGTGATTGCCTATGGCTGGGCAGAAAACAATCGCTTTCCCTCCATCGTTCCGGATGACGTTCAGGGCGGTTATGACATCATGAAGTATTTGCTTTCCCAGGGGCATAAGCGGATCGGCATTCTGTCAGGAATCGCTGATAACCTGCATGCGAAGGCAAGGCTGCTAGGTTACCAAAGAGCCTTGTTTGAAGAGGGAATTCCCTATAATCCCGAATGGATTTACTATGGAGACTGGAAGAAACCTTCCGGTATTCTTGGCGCCGGGGAGCTGCTGAAAAAGGACATTACGGCAATCGCCTGCATGAATGATCTTATGGCGGGCGGCGTGTATGAATATGCGTTTGATCACAAGCTTGTGGTCGGTAAGGATTTTTCAGTGGTGGGGTATGACAATCAGTTGGTGACGGAGTATTTGTTTCCAAGGCTGACTACCTGCCATCTGCCGCTGAGGGAGATCGGTCGCAAGGCCTCGGAGTGCCTGATTCAGAACATCATTGGCACGGAGAAGGCGGAGAGCTATGAGCCGATTAAGCTCCCTTGCAGGATCATCTGCAGGGATTCGGTTTTACAATTAAACGTAAATGCGAACAAATAGCAAGGGATTTGTATGGAAGACAAGGAGACGACAAAGAGCATAGGAACGGAGATCATGGTTGGAGGGATTCGTTTCCCGTCCAACGTGTTGATGGCGCCTCTTGCCGGTTATACCTGTTTCCCTTTTCGACTGATGGTGGAAAGACTTGGGGCGGGAAGTGCCTACACGGAAATGGTCAGCGCAGATGGGCTAAAGTATAATGACAGGGCTACGGCGAAGCTTTTGTACACGGATGACCGTGAAAAGCTAAAATGTGTCCAGCTTTTAGGTTCCATTCCTGCCGTCTTTGAAAGAGCCGCGAAAAGTGAACGCTTGGAGAGGTTTGACGTGATTGACGTTAATATGGGATGCCCTGTACCCAACGTCATCAAGGCGGGGGAGGGGAGCGCACTGCTGGAGGATCTCCCGAGAGCCTCCAAAATCATTGAGGCCTGCAAGAGAAGCGGGAAGGTGGTCTCGGTGAAGTGCAGGGTCGGACTCAATCGGCAGAAGATCGTGATCGAGGAATTTGCGCGCATGTGTGAACAATCTGGCGCGGACATGATCACGGTGCATGGCAGAACCAGAGACATGATGTATGACGGGGAACCCTTGTATGACCTGATCAAGCTGGCAAAGCAGTCCGTTAAGATTCCCGTGTTTGCCAATGGAGGGATTGACTCCAAGGCGGCTGCCGTGGAGATGATGGAGAAGACGGGGGCAGATGGCATCATGCTCGCCAGATATGGTTTTGAGAATCCGCTGATTTTCGCAGAGCTGACAGGCAAGACGTGGAGCGACACAAAGTACAGTCTGTTGATGGAGCAGCTTGAAATCGCGGAGGAATGCTTCGACGAGCAGTACGTGCTATCGTATGTCAAAAAGCTCGCCTCGTACTTCATGAAAAAGCTTCCCGGGACAAAGCAATATAAGCTGGATTTATATCGCTGCGGGAGCATATCCGAGCTTAGAAGGATCCTAGGTCTTATTTTTTTGAGGTAACATAAAATGCTGGTACAAGAGCAATTTGAAATAGAAGATGGCGTCCTGAAGTCCTATTTGGGTACAGACCCGGAAATTCAGATTCCGGAGGGCGTGCATACGATTGGGGAGGGCGCGCTCAAGGGCATGGCGTGGCTTCACGGGGTCAGCCTTCCGACTTCCCTGAAAAGAATCGGGGCAACGGCTTTTAAGGGATGCAGGCAGTTAAAAGAAATCACCTTTCCAGACGGATTGGAAGAAATCGGAGAATATGCGTTTCACAGATGTCACGGGATCGAGGAGATGATTTTTCCAAAGTCCCTGAAAAAGGTGGACGGATATGCTTTTTTATATTGTGATGGCTTAAAGAGAGTGGTCATGGAAGGGCCAAAGCACCTCGGGAAAGCGGTCTTTTCTCACAATCTTTTGCTTGAGGAGGTTGCACTGAATCAAGGCGTGGATACTTCCAATTTTAGCGAGGAGGTGTTTGAGGGATGCGTTCATCTTCGGAGGATTACGCTGTCTGGCGAGACCTACGAAATCAGGAATCTCATCGAAGCCATGAATTCTCATTCGACCTATCCATCCGTAATTAAATCCATCGCAAAAAGCGTGTATCATTCCATGCAGATTGAGGATGGCGTGCTAGGCAAGTTTCACATTAACTTGAAAACCATCCTGCTGCCAGAAGGAATCATGGCGATCGGAAAGAGCTGTTTTTTTGATAAAAAAGGGATCGTGAGTATTACGTTTCCTAAGTCCCTGCAGGAGATCAGGGCAAACGCCTTTCACAATTGCGTCAATCTGGAGGAGATTACCCTTCAGAGCGAAAACCTTCTTCTCGATGACAAGGCATTTCGGGGATGCTGTCATCTGAAAAAGGCACACCTGCTTGGAAAGGAGTATCTGCTTGAGGATGCGACGCCGAATGAACTGATCAGCCGCATTCAGGATCAGGTATGGGGTGATTTCTATATCAGCGGGAGGACCCTGCTTCGCTATCTGGGGGACGAGGAGCAGATCCAGATTCCCAAGGGAGTGGAGATCATTGGAGAGCGCTGCTTTTTTGGAAAGGAACGACTTAGGATCGTGGAATGTCCAAACAGCCTTTTGGAGATTCGCGAGCAGGCCTTTGCGGGCTGCGTGACCTTACAAAACATTGTCCTGTCGGATAAATTAAAAAGGATCGAGCGGGAAGCCTTCGCAGAATGCAAAAAGCTTTTGAAGTGCAATTTACCTGCTTCCGTAGAATGGATTGGGGAATATGCTTTTCGGAGATGCTTTCAGTTAAGGCCCTTTACCCCCTGGCCGGAAAAGGCGACGATCCATCCCTATGCATTTTATTTGGCAAGACAATTTCCAGTGTCGGATCAGGAAAACAGGAAAAACAGTCAGGATCTGATGAACCGGGACGGCGAAAACGAAGACATGACGGTGACGGGTGGAAGCATTGCTCCTTATGCGCATGCAAGGCAGGGAGGAATGAAGATTCTCGTCCTGACGGACGTTCAAAGGATCGGGAAATATGCCTATGTCTCCTGTCCGGAGCTGGAGGAAATTACGATTGATGCGCCGGAGTGTGTGATTGAGCAGAATGCATTTGCAACCTGTCCAAAGCTAAGAAAGGTCCATCTGCACGTCAAGAAGCTGGGAAGAGGGATTTTTTCCTATTGCAGAAATCTGGAGGAGGTTCACTTATCAGGCGTTTCCGTTTTGCCTGCGGAAAGCTTTGCAGGCTGCTATTCGCTCTCAAGATTTGATGCGAAGGAAATTACCCGGATGGAGGCAAGGTGCTTTGACGAGTGTACGGCCTTGGATTCCTTTGACTTTACGGGCATACGCGTGATTGGCGAGAGGGCCTTTGAACGGTGTGAGGCGCTTAAAAAGGTTGAGCTGCAACAGGTGGAATGTGGGTTTCATGCCTTTGCGGATTGTGCAGCGCTGGAATCCGTGGCGCTATCGAAGGACACGGTCTTAAAGAGCGGTGTCTTTATCGGCTGCACACAGGTTCATTCCGTCATTTTTGAGTCTAAAGAATATAAGTTTTCCAGGTTTTCGGATGGCCTGAATCACGTAGGAAATCCTTATCCCATGCCTGTCAGGGAAGTCATCGCATCCATTTATTCCTGCTTTGACGTGCAGGAGAGAAGACTCCTTGTCGGTTATTCGCAGGATGGCATGGAGGTTACGATTCCGCAAGACATAGAAGAAATCGGGCAGGATGTATTTCGGGATCACATCAGACTTCAGAGGATTCATATTCCGCAATCCGTGAAGCTTTTTGGAAATCATGCCTTTTTTATGACGGCCTGGTTGGAGGAACAAAGAAAAGCCTCAGAGATGGTCATTGTCAATCAAGTGCTGTTAGATGGCGCGCTCTGCAAGGGAAGGGTAGAGCTTCCGCTTGCCATAAGGCGTGTCGCCAGCTGGTGCTTTGCCGGGAATACCAACATTACGGAGCTGGTCATTCCGTCGGATAGGATTGGCATTGAGAGCCTTTCCTTCCGCAATTGTCTGAATTTGAAAAAGATTATCGATTGGAATCAGAAGGAATATGTATTAACCAATGTTGCGGACGTAACGGACAAGGACTATCCGGAATTGATTCAAAGAATCTTCTCGGAATGCATCAATTGCTTTAAGCTGGATGCGTCTGGAGTTTTGATAGAGAGCACGGGAAATATAACGAAGCTGAACTTCCCGGAGGGCATCAAGGCCGTAGGTGACGGCGTATACAAGGATTGCCATTTGCTTGAGGAGATCACGCTTTCCAAGGATACGACAAAAATCGGAAGATCTGCGTTTGAAAACAGTAAATGGTTAAAGAATGTAACGAATGCGGGCGCCGTCACGAGCATCGGGGCGCAGGCCTTTTCCGGTTGCCAATCCCTGGAAACCATTGACTTATCCGACTGCCTGCAGGAGCTCGGAAATCGATGCTTTGAGCATTGTGTCAACCTAAAGGAGATGATCCTTTCGGCTAAGCTTTCCAAAATCCCTGAGCGCGCCTTTTTCCGATGCAAGTCCCTGCGAAAGCTCACCATACCAAAGTCCGTCAAGGTGATCGAAGCAGAGGCCTTCGCCTTTTGCAATAACCTCGAGGAAATCCATGTCCATGAGGACACTCTCTTGGATGAAAAGGCGCTAAACTATTGTGATAATTTAAAAATTATTAGATATAGCCATTATCTGTGATAGTAAACATATCATGTTTGTTGTTTGGTAATTCTGAATATACTTGTAAGAAAAGCTTTCCATAAACTCGAGGGGATGGTTTGCACAGCCTTACTCAGGCATGTGTGCCAAGCGTCGGTACTTAGTCACCGTATTTTGGTGACTTAGTACCGCTACGCTGCACCCATAGCGCGAGCGTGCCTGAGAAGACTGTGCAAACCCAATCCCCGAGTCCTTTAGAAAGCTCATTGGAGATACGTGCGATGAGATATCGAGCACTGGGGAAGACAGGTCTTTACGTATCGGAGATTGGCTTTGGAACCATTCCGATCTTAAGCGGCCATGTCCCCGTCTTGCCGAAATTTTATAGCCCTGATCAGGAGACTGCCGTGGCGATCATGAAAAAGGCCTATGATTATGGGTGCAATTTTTATGATACCGCGATCCTGGAGGAGTACGGGGACGCAGAGCTTAAGCTGGGCGAATTTGCGAAAACCATTGACCGAAGCAAGATTATCATTTCGGACAAGGCCAGGTTCTATGATGGTGCACAGATCTACAGGGAGGTCATCAGGTCGACGCATAACCTGGGAACCAGGCCTGACATTTATTTCGTGCATCAGGTAGATGAGAGTAATGTCGATGAAGTTTTTGGCAAGAATGGTGCATTGGATGCTTTATATGACTTAAAGCGAGAAGGAAAGATCGGTTATACGGGAATTGCTTCCCATTATTATCCTGTTTTGTACCGCGCTGCAAAGGATCCGAGAGTGGACGTGCTACAGGGAAGCGGTAACGTTATGGAGCGGGGAATGCTCGATAGAATTCAAAAGGAAGCGGCCTTTCGCGAGAAGGGCTTTATCCTGAATAAGGTTTATGCGGCGGGTCTTTTGATCGGACCGTTCTCCCCGGAGGAACTGATCGGCGGCATTTTGAACTATCCTTTTTCCTGCGCCCTTTTGGGGATCGGTACCTTCGAACAGGCAGAGGTTGCGTTTGCAAAGGAGTATCCGGCGATCTCCTTTTCTTATGAGGAAGTACTGGATCGTCTTCGCAAGAGTTTTGATCCCATTGGCTGTGATCGCTGTGAAAGGTGCGTTTGTCCCTATGGACATGAGCTTCACACAACCTTTCGACAGTATAATTACTTCCATCTGGGAAAGGAATTCTGGGCGATCAATAAACTGAAGCTGGATGCGGAGCTGACCTATCAGCATTGCAGAGCCTGTACGGAGCAGGTTTGCATGAAGGAGTGTAAGCGACATTTGAACGTTCCTGAGGAAATGGAGCGCGTGAACCAATTGCTCCATGCCTTTGGATGATCCATAGTCTCGTCAGCGTTTTCGAGACAAAACCAATGATTGATAAGGAGGGATATGTTATGAAAATGAAAGTAGGATTGATTGTTGCCATCGAGATGGATGCCATTTTTTTGCATTATCAAAATTGGAAGAAATTAGAATCACCTCCGGGGTTTTCGTTGTTTTTGGTGGAACGGGAGGCCTTAGACGTCTATATCCTGAAGACGGGCATGGGTGAAATTGCCGCAGCAGCTGGCGTACAGTATCTTGTGGCGAAATATGACGTGAGCAACATCGTGAACTTTGGCGTGGTGGGTGGACTTACGACAGATATGAAAAAGCATAAGATCTGCCTTGTTGATCGCGTCGTACATTATAAATATGACTGCTCAGAGTTTATGGATCTTGCGGTTGGACAGGTGGATGGACATGACTCCATCTTCTTAAAGACCTCGGAGAGCTTGGTAAAGAATGCCCTTTCCGTCATGGAGGGCCTTTCCCTGGCAACCTGCTGTTCCGGGGATAAATTCATCAGTACGGCAGAGGAGAAAAAATATCTTCATGACACCTTTGAGGGTGACATCTGTGACATGGAATCTGCCGGAATTGTTCTTACCTGTGAGGCGAACGGCGTGCCCTGCCTGTTGCTAAAGGCTGTGTCAGACGGTCTTGCCGATGGCGCGGAGGGCTTTTATGCTGAGCTGCAAAGTGCATCCTTAAAATGTCTGGAAGCAGCAGATGCCATTATGGAACGCCTTGCAAAAATGAATTCCTAGGAAACCGGAAGTTAGTTTGTCATTCAACTAAAAATGAAATTTGAAAAATATCTTGTAACCATTTGGCGCAAAACATTGCTATATAGGGTGAAGGCCTTAAAAAGCTGAGGGGAGGAAGCGGTTCGTGAATGATAATGAAATTGTAGAGCTCTACTTATCGAGAAACGAAGATGCCATAAACCAAACAGCGATAAAATACGGTACCAGACTCAGAAATATAGCGTTTCGGATTGTGGATGACTTAGAGACGGCGAAGGAATGTGAAAACAGCGCCTATTTTGAAACCTGGGGATCCATTCCGCCCTATGAGCCGAGGGATTATTTATTTGCGTTTGTTGGCAGAATCATCAGGCATATTGCACTGGATTCGTATCGGCTGAGCCATCGGCAGAAAAGACAAGCCCTGTATTGTGAGCTTACGCAGGAGATGCAGGAATGTCTTCCCGGGGATCAGAATACGGAGGCAGAGATCGAAGCAAAGTGCCTGAGTGGTCTCATCAATGATTTCCTGAAGACCTGCTCAGAGGAACAACAAAACATGTTTGTCAGAAGATATTGGTATTTTGAACCCATCGCTGAGATTGCGCAGGCCTATGGCTTTTCTCAGAGTAAGGTTAAGACCACGTTGTTTCGCATGAGGGCAGAACTGAAGGAGCATTTGGAGAAGGGAGGTTACGAGGTATGAATGAACATGATTTATTAGATGCCGTGGGCGACATTGATGAAAAGTATATCAATAATGCGGCGAAGAGTCCCAAAAAGAAAAAACGAAATTGGAATGGATGGGTGGCAGTCGCTGCAGGACTGGCTGCGGCGGTGGCCATTACCGTCGGAATCGTTGTCAGCAGGATGAATCCAGCCTCTGATGGCGATGGCGTGGATGCATCCTTATTTGCAAAGAGCACGGAGACATCCAAGGAGAATCCGAGCGGAAAGCAAAGTGCGGGAGGACAGGGCGCAGCGCTGGAAAAGGTTGCCTTTTACGTTGATTATGATGACACGCAGGTTTCCTATCGTCCTTCGGTTGCGGCATATCAGGCCAATGCAGACCTTAGCAACGTAAAGGACGTGGACAGATATTATTTGTACAAGGATCAAAAGGCGAAGCTGGCAGAAAATAATTTTGTCGTCGTAGAAGGCCAGAGTGCAGAATTTTTTGATATCTACGAAGGCAATCGCTATGGACTGGTTCCAAGCTTTATTACCTCGGATTCGATGATGCACACCTATCATCTCTATTTTGCAATGCTGCAAAAGAAGACGGAAAAGCAGTCTCTTTATGGCGCCGTCGAAAGAATGACCTCCAGAATGCTGGAGGATTCCAAGAAGCAGTATGAAACGCTAAAGGGGAGCGAATGGGAGGAAGCTGCGAAGCTGAACGTTACTTACTTTAGCATTGCGTCCAGGTTGCTGGAAATGAAGGAACAGGTACCGGATTACGTGAAGGACGTCGTGGAGGAAGAGCTTGAGAAGATCATGGCGGCAAAGGGAATTGCCTGGTCACTGATCATGGATAACTATGAGGATTATTCCCAATATAAGCCCAGAGGTTATTATGACGGTGATGCGCAGCTGGAACGGTATTTCCGTGCAATGATGCTCTATGGACACTTAAATTACGCGCAATCCTCTGAAACCATGAATCGCTGTGCGCTGCTTTTGACGCTGGCCTTAAAGGAGGATGAGGCAGGCAAAAAGGAATGGGGCGACATTTACGACGTAACGGCATTCTTTGTGGGGCAGAGTGATGACCTTACCTTTTACGAATACCTTCCCGTGATCGACAAGGCCTATGGCGAGGCGGCAACGGTGAAGGATCTGATTGGAAATCAAGGCGCCTTCCAGAAATATCTTGATGGCATTCGTGATCTTCGGGCACCGCAGATCAATTCCGTGGTCTTTGAGGAATCCTCCGAAAAGACGGACAGACGCGAGGAAGCGAAGGGCTTCCGGTTTATGGGACAGCGCTTTACGCTGGACGCCGCCGTATTTACGCAGCTTACCTATAACCAGGTCGATGAAGCGGCTGATGCAAGCAAGAGAATGCTTCCCGACGGACTTGACGTAGCGGCTGCATTTGGCAGCGACCTTGCACTGGAACTCCTGATCGAGAAGGGCAATGACCGGTTCCCGAATTTCCTGGAGCAGATGCAGCTGGTTCGCAGTAAGGTTCAAAAGCTCACGGATTATTGGTCTTCCTCACTGTATGGCGGTTGGTTATATACCCTGTTGCCGCTTCTGGAGGAGAAGGGGGAGGGATATCCTTCCTTCATGACGAATGAAAACTGGCAGAAAAAGAGTATCGAGGGCTTCCTTGGAAGCTGGACGGAGCTCAAGCATGATACGATCCTCTACGCTAAGCAGATGATGGCGGAAATGGGCGGCGCTGACATTGATGAATATGATGACAGAGGTTACGTGGAGCCGCAGCCAGAGCTTTATGCAAGACTCTATGCACTGACCAAGACAACGATTGAGGGCTTGGAAAAGAGAGGATATCTTGGAGCAGAGGAAAAGGAAGGCCTCGTAAGACTTGGAGAAATGGCGAAGAGACTGCGCGACATGTCCGTGAAGGAGCTTCAAAATGAGACGCTGACGGACGAGGAATATGATTTCATCCGAGAGTATGGCGGAGCGCTGGAACATCTCTGGTATGAGACCGTCAAGGATGAGGCAAATAATCGCTATGCGGACGCAGCAGAGTTCCCGATGGCCATCGTGGCTGACGTTGCAACGGATCCCAACGGCGTTTGCCTGGAGGAAGCCATCGGCGGCGCAGCCAGAATTTACGTGATTTTCCCGATCGACGGGGAGCTGCACGTTGGCGTTGGCGGCGTGTTCAATTATTATCAGTTCGTACAGCCGATCTCTGACAGACTGACGGATAAGGAGTGGCGCATTAAGCTTGGCATGCAGATGGGCGATGATGAAAGGTATCATTGGGAGAGCATTGCGGGGCCTGAATGGACGGATTCCTACAGGAATTATTGGAAAGATAATGAATATGAATGGGAGTAGGAAGAGTAGAAAAATCCTAAAAATCATATTGATCAGTATTGGGGTGGTGGCGATTGGAATCGTCGCCACCTACCTTTTATGGTGGTATGGTTTCTTTTTGCCGAGGTGGATTACGTGGAATACGGATGGCCTTGCGTTTGAAGAGGGCTATGTCACGCTAAAGGGCCGAGGAATCACGCTGCGAGAAGGCGGGAAGAACGGAAGCGTCGCCTGGAGGACGCAGGGGGATTGGTTCGTCCAAGACCTCGTGATCAAGGACGTTGACAGGGACGGGGAGGACGAGCTAATCCTCCTCGTCTGGAAACACGGAAGCTACGGAGAACACATGCCCTTCTGGGTCGAGAAAAATGACAAGGCGCTGAAACAGCATATTTTTATTTATCAATATGAGCCAAAGCGGGAGTCGAAAATACGGGCCATCTGGATGTCCTCGCAGATCGAGTATGAGATCACGGACATTTCCTCAGGAGAGGAGAGCTACCTAAACGTCACGGACCGCTCGGGAAACACGAGGGTCTGGACGTGGAGGGAATTTGGCTTAAAATTGGTTCGTTAGGTAGCGAGAAAGACAAGGCCTATGATTCGGAGTGCTTTTGTCGGCTGAGCTCAGTGAGTTCTCCAAGGCGGATGCCCATGGTCTTTTCGAGCTTGTCATGCATGCCGGGCACGGAGCCGGCGAGCTCTAGGAAGCGGGAGCGCTTCAGGGAGATCAGGAGCGTAGGTTCCACCGTGCGTACCGTGGCCGTGCGGGGAACGTTTGACAACAGGGCAATCTCGCCAAAAAAGTCGCCGTCCTCAAGAATTTTAACGCGGGTATCCTGATCGTCGATTCTCTTTAGGATCTCAACGCGTCCGCGAACGATGATATAGAACAGGTCGCCCTCGTCTCCCTCGGTAATGATCGTGCTTGATGCAGGGTAATTGGCCGAACTAAAGCTGTCGCAGAGCTCGGCCAGGGATTTTATGGGGAATTCGCTGAAAAGATCGATCTTGGAAAGTCTTTCCGGCGTAATGGTGGCGCTGGACATGTCATCGGTGACCGTAAAGCCGCTTTGCTTTTCAAAAAGCTGTGCATAGATTCCCTTCCGCGCCATGAGAGAAGCATGCGTGCCGCTTTCGGCGATGCGCCCTTCAGAGAGGACATAAATGTAGTCGTAGCCCGAGATGACCGAAAGCCTGTGCGTGACGTTGACGATTGCGGTGCCGAGGCCGTGAAGATGCAAAATGGCATCATTTACGGCGCGCTCTGCGGCAGGATCCAAAGAAGCCGTTGCTTCGTCGAGAATGAGGAAACGAGGGTTTCTTAAAAGGGTTCTGGCGAGGGACAGACGCTGCCTTTGGCCGCCGGATAACGATTTCCCGCCATTTTGCACCTGACAGGAAAAGCCTCCGGGCAGGCTTAGAATAAAGTCTGCGGCGGCAGCCTTTGTGGCTTCGACGATTTCACCGTAGGTGGCATTTGGCCTTGCAACCAAAAGGTTACCCGCTATGGTATCATTAAAGAAAATCGTCTCCTGAGGAACGATGCCAATGACCTTGTGCAGAGAGCGTAGATCTAACTGCTTATAATCCTTATCATCTGCCATGACCACGCCTTCATCAGGATCATAAAAACGCATGAGAAGGCTTGCGATCGTGCTTTTTCCACTGCCGCTCGGACCGACGATGGCGATGGATTTCCCGGCAGGAATCGTTAGCTGAATGTCCTTCAAAACCGGTTTTTCCGGGTCATAGCCAAAGGTGAGGTGATCCATGGACAGCTCCATCAAGGGATCGGGGACCGCCACGACATTTTTGTCCGTGGTGATGCCCGGTTTTTTTGCAAAGAATAATTCAAGATTATGTATGCAGACCTTGCATTCCACAAGCGACGGAAATGTTGCAATGAGTGCAAAGACCGCCGAGCTGAGCGTGGAGAAGAGGCTGTTAAAGGAGACGAGCGTGCCGACCGTCATGGAGCCGGTGAAGATCCAAAAGGCGCAAAGGCAGATGATCAAAATGCTAAAGACCTCAATCAATCCGCCGGAGGCGACGGTCAGGCAACCATTGGTGAACATGGAGCGAAGGGAGAGCTCTTCATGCTTTTTGTTTTCACGCTCATAGTTGGCCAAAGAAGCTTCCTGCAGGTCGAAGGCTTTGATGGAAGGCTGGTTATAGGCATTCTCCATGAGCATGTTAGTGAGTAGGCCAGCCTGGTCCTTGAGTGCCTTGACTGCATCGCGGGATTTCCGCCCCAGGACGATGAGCACTGCGGTACTAAAGAGCAAAACGCCGATGCTGATGAGGGCAAGCCGGAAATCCAAAAGGAAGATGAGGATGAAGCTGATGATCATTCGCGCGATTCCTGTCACAAAGGAGGGGATCGTCACGCTGGTCAAGGTCTGGACGGCACCCATGTCCGTGGCAAATCGACCGATGAGATAGCTTACCTGCAGGTCGGAAAAATCCCGCAGGGAAAGCTCCTGGAGGTGCATAAAGCAGCGGCGGCGTGAGTCCGTCACCGTTCTCGAAGAGAAGACGGCGGTCATGTAGCGGCGGAGAATGTCGCTGCATTTGGCCAAAAGGATTCCGAAAAGCATGAACAGGATCACTTTCAGCAGCAGAGCTTCGTCTCCGGGTTCCATGGCATTGTCCAGAAGATATTTCATGGCCAGCGACATAATGCTGGTGAAAGCGATGTCGATTAAGCCAAAGGAGTATGAGGCAAAGGCATAGCCTTTGTTATGTAGATGAAATTTTTTTATTGCGGATAAGAATTCTTTTAATTCTTTCATGTCTGACTGTCCCTTTTAGCCTTTTTTCAGATGTGTGGGATTCCCTGGAACCCCGCTACCCCTAGTATAACGTGTTTACGCAGGGATTTACTAGTAAAATCTTCAAATAATATTGGAAATTTCTGAACTCGTTTTCGAGCATGGAGAATTTTTAAAATAAATGTTGCAATGTTAATGATAATATGATATGATGATGACCATAAAATGATTAAACCAAAAGAAAGTGGAGGAATGAACATGCGTATATCAGAAAATGAGTACAAGATCATGCAACTATTATGGAATGAGACGAGACCGTTGACGAGAGCGGAGATTCTCAAGGGCACGGAGGGACGCAACTGGAATCCGTCTTCCGTTCATTTGATTTTAAATAGCATGATTTCCAAGGGAGCCATCCGCGTATCAAACGAGGAGGTAAGATATGGCAGAACCTATGAGGCTTGCTTTAGCCAGAATGAGTATGTCATGGAAGTATTAAAGGAGATTTTGCCTGAGGCAACGGGTAATAAACTTTTGACGACGGTTCTCGACGTATTTGTGAACAAGGACGGTAAGCCGTCTAAGAAGGTATTGAATGACATCCAGAAGTACCTTGACGAAAAGAATGCAGTGAAAGCAAGCAAGAAAAGCGGAAAGTAATGGGCAGGGCAAATTAAGTGAAAAGTCATGCGCCATTTCATGCCGTACTGAAATCCGATGCCGTGATGGCATCGGATTTTTGACTTTATGGAGACGCACAAGTATACTAAGCACACTCCAATAAAGGAGGCTGTACGCCTGGCAAAGAAACGGTGAAGAAAAAACCATGACATAGCTTGGAAAGATGCCGAAGAGGGATGATGGCACGTTAAGAACTTCTTCAAGGATTGTAAGAACGGGAGGCGTCTGGTATAATTACGATAAAAAGGATGTAAGCTAAATAGAAGTAATTACTGCTCGGGCTCATGGAATTTGATTGTTGCGACGTTCTTCGACATAAGCGGATGCCATGTTAGGAGGGAAAAGGAAATGAATAAGGAAAGCATGATATTATTGATCAAGGCTTTTGAGGCGATCGAAAGGCTGGAAAAGCATATAGAGGGACTGACTGGCAGCGTGGGACTTCTTGGATCGCCGTTTGATAACATGTTTAACGTGGCTCGGGTGATTGTAATTAACAGCGTTTTTTATCATCCTGATGATGAAGATGGATCCTTTGACAAGTGCATGGAAATATTGCGGAACGATGAAATGTCGGCAGAGGAAAAATGTGTTTTATTACTTCGGCAAAGCAATGAAGGAGTACGGATTTCATGATCTCGAAAAGTTCTCTAATTCTTAATTTCCCTTAAGAATTATCTTCATAAATTCTTAAATTGCGTATTGACTGGGCCTGCCTTATAATAAGAATGGTAAGTAAGCGTAATGGAATCTCTGTTCGTGAGGAAGAAAGCCACAAGCGGCTTTCAGGCAGAATATGATAAAAGACAATCAGAAAGTTTTTAATCGATTGCTGGTAGTGATTGATGCCATCATCACGGCTGTCTCGTTGATTCTGGGTTATGTCTTAAAGTTTTACGTGCTGCAAAAGGAACCGGGTCCCGGCGTCCTGCCGCTTCGGGATTATGTCTCACTGTTGGTGTTTATTATCCCGGGATATGTTTTGGTATATTATCAGACCGGAGTGTATACGCCGAAGCGTACCGTTCGCCGCAGGCTTGAGATTTTCGACATTATCAAGGCGAATACCTTTGGAATGGCCGCATTGATCATCGTGATTTATTTGGTGATGCGGGAACTGCCCTATGCCAGATCCGTGCTGGCATTGTTTTATGTCTTGAACTGTTTTCTGACGGGCATTTCGAGGAGTCTACTTCGAAGGGGCTTACAGACCATCAGGAAAAAAGGATATAATGTCAAGCACATTCTTTTGGTTGGGTATTCGAGAGCAGCGGAGGAGTACGTAAACAGGATTTTGGAAAACCCGCAATGGGGCTATGCCGTCAGTGGTTTTTTGGATGACCACGTACCAGTTGGAACCTTGTATAAGGGAGTTCCCGTTAAGGCGACAATCGAAGCTTTGCCAGAGATGTTGGAGAAAAATGACTGGGATGAGGTTGCAATCACGCTTTCCCTTCGAGATTATGATTATTTGGGAGAGATCGTTGGCATCTGTGAAAAGTCTGGTGTGCATACGAAGTTTATCCCGGATTACAACAGCTTGATCCCGACGAGACCTTATACGGAGGACTTGATGGGATTGCCCGTGATCAATATCCGTTATGTTCCGTTGACGAACACGGGAAATGCGTTTATCAAGCGCATGGCAGACATTTTTGGCTCCTTGTTTGGTATTTTGATCACTTCGCCGATCATGCTGTTTTGTGCCATCATGGTAAAGCTGACAAGCCCCGGACCGATCATTTTCAAACAGGAGCGCGTGGGTCTTCACAATAAGCCGTTTTTCATGTATAAGTTCCGAAGCATGGCGCAGCAGGCACCATCCGAAGAGAAAAAGGCATGGACGACGAAGGATGATCCCAGGGTGACGAGGTTTGGAAGGATCATGAGGAAAACGAGCCTGGACGAGCTGCCTCAGCTGTTCAACATCCTGAAGGGAGACATGAGCCTTGTGGGGCCAAGACCGGAAAGACCGCTCTTTGTTGAGAAGTTCAAGGAGGAAATCCCAAGGTACATGGTAAAGCATCAGGTGCGGCCGGGACTGACGGGATGGGCTCAGGTGAATGGGTATCGCGGAGATACGTCCATTCGAAAGAGGATCGAGCATGATATTTATTATATCGAGAATTGGAGCGTATGGTTCGACATAAAGATCATCATAATGACGTTCTTTACGGGATTTATTAACAAAAACGCATATTAGCGTGCGGCTGATGCATGAGAATACGCGGTAAAAATATCAATAAGTAAGTTTTATGGGAGAAAAGAGAATGGCTAGGAACGGAAGGAAAAGAAGTAGTACGACAAAGATTGTTATTTTTATGGTGGAGCTGATTGTGGTGGCTCTGCTCGGCGTGGCTTGCTACGTGGTGGTGAGGGCGTTCGGCAGTGACCCTGAGAACGAAGGCATCAGCATTGTAAAGTTGCAGGAGGAAGAGCTGAAGATCGCTGAGGAAGTGAAGCAGAGCACGGTAATGAAGGGTTATATGAACATTGCTTTATTCGGCGTGGACATCAGCCGTGAAAAGAAGAATGACAGTGGAACGACCGTTTCCCTGCTTCCTGCAAATGATCTTCGCAGAAGTGGTCTTTTGAAGGGCTTTCGAAGCGACACAATGATGATTGCCAGCGTTAATTTGGACAACGGTGACATCAAGCTGGTCAGTCTGCTTCGTGATACCTTCCTGAATACCGGAGACAATTATAGCAAGTGTAACGCAGCTTATTCCAAGGGCGGCGCGGAAGCGGCAGTCAAGATGATGAACACCAATCTTGACATGAACATTGAGAATTTCGTGACGGTCAGCTACTGGGCCCTGGTAGGCGTGATTGACGCGCTGGGCGGCGTTGACATTGACGTTGACAGCAAGGAGCTGGTACACCTGAATAACTATGGTATTTGTATCGGCCAGACCATGGACAAGTCTTATAAGAAGCTGGCAAGCCCCGGTTATCAGCATCTGAATGGCATGCAGGCGGCAGCATATTGTCGTATCCGTTACGTTGGCAATGACTTTGCTCGTACCGCTCGCCAGAGAGAGGTCATTAAGGCCATCGAGACGGAGGCAAAGAAGGCAGACCTGAATACGCTGTTGGATGCATTTAATGCCGTTCAGTCCGATATTTATACCAGCCTGCAGACGGATACCATTACGACCCTGATCAGTCATATCGCTGAGTACAGACTGGTGGACGAGGGCACCATGTTCCCTCAGGAGGACAATCTTAGCGTAAAGAATATGGGCGCAAAGGGTAGCTGCGTCGTACCTGAGGATCTGGAGAGCAACGTAAAGTGGCTTCATGAGTACCTGTTTGGTGATACGGATTACAACGTAACGAGCACCGTAAAGGAATACAGCAAATATATTAAAAACTATTCTTCTAAGTATTAATAGCGAGAGAATATGAAAATCGACGTAATTATACCGACCTATCGGCCCAGTGAGCAATTATTTGAACTCCTGGGCCGTCTTGCAACTCAGAGCGTGCCCGTGCATCGGGTCATTTTGATGAATACGGAAAAATCATATTTTGACGGGTTGACGAAGGACATGAATTTTGAAGGAACCTATCCCTTTGTCACGACGTATCATCTTTCGAAAAAGGAATTTGATCACGGCGGAACCCGTCATCTTGGCGTGCAGAAATCGGATGCGGACGTGTTTGTCATGCTGACGCAGGATGCCATGCCTGCGGATCAAAGTCTCATTGAGAATTTGATAAAGCATTTATCTGGGAAGGTTGCCGTAGCGTATGGAAGACAGCTGCCACGGCGGGACTGCGGCGTTCTCGAGAGGATTTCGCGGCAGTTTAATTATCCGGACAGGTCTGTGGTCAAGGGAAAAGAGGACATTCAGCGGCTTGGCATTAAGACTTTTTTCTGCTCTAACGTCTGTGCGGCATATCGAAGGGATGTTTATGAGCAGTTGGGCGGCTTTGTGAGGCATACGATTTTTAATGAAGACATGATCTATGCAGGAGGAGCTGTTCAAAAGGGGTGGCAGATTGCCTATGAGGCGGACGCGCTGGTTGTTCATTCTCATAATTATTCCTGCATGCAGCAGTTTCACCGGAATTTTGACCTTGGCGTGTCTCAGGCGGAGCATCCGGAGATTTTTGGCATCGTGAAATCGGAGTCGGAGGGGAAAAAGCTTGTGAAATCCACGGTTTTGGCCTTAAAGGATCGCGGTCAGATCGGAAAAATCCCGTATTTCTTTTTACAATGTGCCTTTAAATATGCGGGATATCTGTTGGGAAAGCGGTATCGAAGGCTGCCCAGATGGTTGATTTTATGGGCTTCTGACAACAAGCAGTATTGGAAAAAATAAAACACAATTAACACAAAAAGGACACAAAAAGAACACAATTCCATTCTATACTGAGTCCATGAACAGAAGGGAAAGAGATTCCTTTCCGAAGTAAGAACAGGAAAAGGGGTATGAGACATGAGCGACAACAATCAGTATTCAGGAATGAATTTTGATCCTATGACAGGTGAAAAACTTAGACCCGCGGAAGGTGAAAATCAGGCGAATGCGGGCGAAGCTGCAGATCTGGCGCATGAGTTCCGGACGATCATCAACGATGCTACGGCGAAGATGCAAGGGAACCAGACTTCGGAGCAGATGCAGGGGGCGCAGACGAGGACGGACATGGCTTCGGAGCAGGCGCAAGGAACCCAGGCAGAAGCAGGCAGACAGCCATACTTCGATCACGTCGGTGAAAGCATGGCTAGAGATACGAAGGATCCCTGGGCAGAGTTTTATGCGCAGGAGGATGCAAAACAGGCAAAGAAGCAGGAGCGGAAGGCGAAAAAGCTGGAGAAGAAGGCGCAGAGGGCTAACCGCGGCGGATTCTTAAAGAGAGCGCTGGCAGCAGCCATCTTAGCCGTGATCTTTGGCGGCGTGGCTGGAGGCACCTTCTACGGTTTCTGTTATTTCACGGGTGTTTGGGAGAAAAATGCAAGCACGACTCCCGTAGCAATAGAAGCGCAGGAGCAAAAGTCGCAGATTACGGACATTTCCCAGAGCACAGGAAGTCAAGAGATTCGCATGGCAAATTCTGACAATATTCAGCTTGTCACCACGGACATGTCTGACATGGTTCAGGAGGTCGTTCCTGCCATGGTGACGATTTTGAATACCGGCGAGAAGGAGTATGATTTCTGGGGAAGATCCTATACGCCGCAGTCTGGCGGAACGGGCGTCATTATTGGGGAAAACGATTCGGAGCTGCTGATCGTTACAAATCATCACGTAGCAGAGGATGCGCAGCAGATTGACGTGACGTTTGTGGATGACACGACCGTACAGGCACATATTAAGGGGATGGACGCTGACATGGATCTTGCCGTTTTGGCGGTTTCCTTAAAGGATATTTCAGAAGAAACGAAGAGCAAGATCGCAATCGCAAAGATTGGTGACAGCGACAATTTGAAGCTGGGTCAGCCCGCAGTTGTCATTGGTAACGCGCTGGGCTATGGTATTTCCGTAACGGACGGCGTAATCAGTGCACTTAACCGCGAGATGACGACGGAGGACGGAAACACGGGTACCTTTATTCAGACGGATGCAGCGATCAATCATGGTAACTCCGGCGGCGCACTGGTAAACATCAAGGGCGAACTCATTGGTATCGTTTCCAGTAAGCTTCAGGGAACAAGCGTTGAGGGCATGGGCTATGCCATCCCCATCAGTGCTGCAAGCCCCATCATCAAGGAGCTGATGGAGTATCAGACGAGAACGGAAGTTATTGCTGAGGCTGAACAGGGATATTTGGGCGTACAGCTGCAGACGGTAACGGACGAAGCCAGCCAGTTCTATGGAATGCCGAGCGGTGGATTTGTTTATAACGTGATCGAGGAAAGCGGTGCGGAAAAGGCCGGTCTAAAGAAGGGCGACGTTATTACGAAGATTGAAAAACAGAAGGTTTCCTCTAATGCAGATGCCAGAAAGATCCTGCAGTATTACAAGCAGGGTGAAGAGGTTACGGTAAGCTTTGAGCGTATGGAGAATGGTGAGTACGTAAAGCATGAGGTGAAGGTAGTCCTTGGAGCCGCCTCCGCGAAGTAAAACATAAATAATTTGGGACACGCGAGTTTGCGCTCACGTGTCCTTTTTATAGCGAGGAAGGAAACCAAGCGACCTGCGAAGCAGGGCATTTGGTTTCACCCGAGCGTATACGAAATAAAAACATGAGTCGCGAAGCGACGACGGCTGCGAAGCAGACGGTTTTTATGAGTAAAAGAGGAAGGAAACCAAGCGACCTGCGAAGCAGGGCATTTGGTTTCACCCGAGCCAGGCGCGTGGAAATCTGCGATTTCCAGGCTAAGCACGAAATAAAAACATGAGTCGCGAAGCGACGACGGCTGCGAAGCAGACGGTTTTTAGGAGTGTTACATTTCCCCATACTGGATCTTTAAATGTGTACAATGTTATGATAAAATAAAACGTGCAGAGGAAACAAGTAGCTGCGAAGCAGCGGACGATGGAGTAGTCATAGAACAAGGAGGGTTATCGCGTGCATTTAACAGAATTAGAGAAAATACATGCAAAAAAGGTGCGTTCCATGCTGGCAGAATGCATGGTGCTACTTAAGAAAAACGGAGATTTTCCGTTGGACGAGCCCTGTCAGATTGCATTGTATGGGAGCGGCGCAAGGCATACGTTGCAGGGTGGCACGGGTTCGGGTGAGGTGAATTCCCACTTTACGATTTCCGTGGAAAAGGGCTTGGAGCTGGCGGGCTTTTCGATTACGACAAAGTCTTGGCTGGATGCCTATGACGAGATTTTGAAGGAGGCACACGTAGCATTTGTGCGCGACGTAAAAAGACGTGCGAAGGAAAAGCACGTGAATGCCGTTTTGGAGGGCATGGGTGCCGTGATGCCAGAGCCCGACTACGAGCTTCCGCTGGAGGCCGAGGGCGAAGTCGCAATCTACGTGCTCTCGAGGATTTGCGGAGAGGGCAATGACAGAAAGGCGGAGAAGGGTGACATTCTGCTCACCGATACGGAGGTGCGTGACATTCTGACCCTCCAACAGAAATTTGCAAAGTTCATGTTAGTTTTGAACGTGGGCGGACCAGTTGATTTGTCGGGCGTATCAGAGGTGGAGAACATCCTTGTTTTGTCGCAGCTTGGCGCCATGATGGGCGCTGGTTTTGCGGACGTGCTTCTTGGAAAGGCAAATCCCTCCGGAAGGCTGGCGACCACCTGGGCAGCCTGGGAGGATTATTGTAAGCTTGGCGACTTTGGCGAGAGGGATGACACCAGATATCGGGAAGGAATCTATGTCGGATATCGTTATTTTGACGTGGCGGGAAAGACGCCAATGTATCCCTTTGGCTATGGACTTTCCTATACGGAATTTGAACTTACGGCGACGGGCGTGGAGCTAAACGGTGAATTGGTGACGGTGAAATGCGGCGTGACCAACGTTGGGAGCCGCGCTGGCAAAGAGGTTGTACAGCTCTATGTTTCCGTGCCTTGGGGAAAGCTGGATCAGCCCAAGAAGGTGCTGGCTGGCTTCGCAAAGACGAAGACCTTGGCGGCAGGAGAGACGCAGGAGCTGATGATTGCTTTTGCAATGTCTGACCTTGCCTCCTATGATGCCGAGAATTCCTGTTACGTGCTGGAAAAGGGCATTTATGTCCTAAAGCTTGGTAAGAGCAGCCGTGATTTATCCGTTTGCGGCGGCATTCAGCTGAAGAAGGACTGTGTTACAAAGCAGGTTCGTCACGTGCTTGGAACAACGGACTTTGAGGATTATAGCCCGAAGGTTCATGAGGAGGAAAAGCTTCCAAAGGATGTAACGCTGCTTACCATGGATCCGAAGGCCATTCAGACGGAAAAGATCTGCTATAAGGCGGATCCGGAAATTGACCCTAGTCTTCATGATTTGACGGATGAGGAATTGGTTTATTTGGCCTTGGGCGCATTCAATCCGAATGAAAAGAGCATGAATGGCGGCATTGGAGATTCCGGCAGGAGAGTCGCAGGTGCAGCTGGAGAAACCACGGGACAGCTCCAGGAAAAGGGAATACCCGTGCTGACCATGGCGGATGGCCCTGCAGGCCTTCGCCTGAATAAGAAATATTGGGTGGATGAGAACGGCGCACATGGCCTTGGCGGCGCGATGCTTCCGGGCCTTTCGGATTTTCTGCCTAAGCCTGCAGCTCTGTATTTAAAGCTGAAAGGGACCAAGCGTCCTAAGAAGGGGGCAGAGATTCAAAGCCAGTATTGTACCTCAATTCCCATTGGAACAGCCATCGCGCAGAGCTGGAACATCAAGCTGGCACAGCGCTGCGGTGACATTGTCGGCAAGGAGATGACGGAGTTTGGCGTAGATCTTTGGTTGGCACCTGCACTGAATCTTCACAGGGACATTCGCTGTGGCAGAAACTTTGAGTACTTTTCGGAGGATCCGTTGATCAGCGGAAAGATTGCGGCGGCGCTCACGAATGGCGTTCAGCGTCATCCCGGCCGCGGCGTTACAATTAAGCATTTTGCGGCAAATAATCAGGAGGCGAATCGCTCGGCCAACAACAGCTGCGTCAGCGAGAGAGCCATGAGAGAGCTATACCTCAAGGGTTTCCAGATTTGTATTCGGGATTCGCATCCCATGTCGGTCATGACCTCCTATAACCTTCTGAATGGCATTCATACCTCCGAGCGCAAGGATCTGACGGATTGGGTTCTGCGCAAGGAATTTGGATTTGATGGCGTTGTCATGACGGACTGGCTTGTAGGTGGCATGGATTTGAAGGACGCCGTATATCCTGCAGCGAAGGCATCCCGCGTCGTGGCGTCGGGCGGTGAGCTTGTGATGCCTGGCGGTAAGGGAGAATTTGAGGACCTGATGGCGGCGTTGAAGGCAGGAAGACTGACAAGAAAACAGCTTCTGATCAATGCCACAAGACTGGTCGGCCTGATCAGAAGCATGAAAGAGGATGATTGTTTTTTATAAATTATTTTTCCATGAGATAACCATGCAGGTTGATGGAAATAATTTCCTTGGTATCCTTGTCAAAGTTTATGTTAAAGCTTGTAATCCAGATGGCGTGATTTTCATCCACGGGGCATACCTCGTGCCCCTCAAGGGTGAAACCTTCGTCATAGCCCTTGGTAAAGGTGTAGGCATAGGCAATCAGCCCGCTCAGATCTGCAAGGAAGGGTTCCGATGCTTCGCGCTTCTTGTAATTGGTATATTGGACGCTCAGCTTTCCGTCTCCGAGGTAGTTCTTGTCTCCATAGGTGCTCACCTCATAGATGCGGTTGTAGCCGGTTACGTCTATGTAGTCCGTGCTTTGATAAGCATGTAAGTAAACAGTTTCCCTTGCAATTGCGTTATAATCTGAATAGGATTCCAGTAGTTCCTTTTGCGCCTTGGACAGTTTTTTGTTCAGGGCGCTTCTTCCTTTATAGCCAAGACGGTTGATCTTGTTGTAGGTGCTGCGGATGGACTGCTTATCCTCATGGCTGGGAAAGGGATTTTCCAGCATTTTTTCAAGGCGCGCCATTTGGGAACGAATGGTCACGTCATCATAGTTTGTTCCGGGACAGAGCACGGTGAAGAAGCAAATAATCATGGCTGCGAACAGAATCCATGAAATGGCTTGCTTTTGACCCTTGTGATGCAGAAAATACAGGACAAAATAAATTGCTTCGCCAAGGATCAGGATGATGGCCCAGTAGCGATCGGGGGTAATGCCATACTGACCGACGCGAAGGGCGATGCTCCAGCACTGCAGGAACAAAAACGGTACAAAGACATAGGGTAAAAATCTTGCGGCCTTGGAAAGAAAATCGTCCTTTTGCTGCATGCCGTGAACCAGCGTCCAGACCGGCATGCCGATGGAGAACAGACCTGCCAGGATCGGGAAGATTTTGTTGGACGGGATGTCTCGCATCAGGAAAATCTTGCCGATGTACAGGTAAATGATGCCAAAGGCAATCAGCAACATGGGCAGCAGCGCGTAATGGATGCAGACGCGGAAGAATTTGCCCGGCTCTTCATTCTTACCGGAGATGGCCTTGAGGCACATGGGAACGTAAATGCCGCTGGCCAGGAAAATCTCAGCCTGAGCTAAAAAATCGTCGGTATCGAAGATCAGGGCATTAAAGATCAGGATAATCGTTGCAAGTCCGCCGGCAAAGAGGCCATAGATGACGGTTGGCTTTAATAATTCCAGAAAGGCTTTGGTCGCGTAGACCTCGAAATCGTCTTCGAGACGACGGAACATATGCCAGATGGAAAAACCGATCAAAATGACACCATATACTGCAAGGATTCTCGCCGTAATTTCCGCCGTGACGTCGCTGCCCGTTCCAAAGAGGGTATCCCCTTCATAGGAGAGGATCCAAACAAAGAGGAACGACACGATGGCACTGGAGGCATAGCCTGCGATGCGGACAATGCGATTTTGGGGGAATGTTTCTTCAAAGAAGAGCGTTCCGACCGCGGTGATCAGAAAGAAGACTGCCGCACGCTCTAAATAGATTTCCGTGTCGGTGTTATTCCAATCAACTAAAATGGAGGCAATCAGCGCGGCAAGCATGATGGCGATCATGGTTACGGGATAATCGCGGAATACGCCGATGATCTTGGCTCCGAGGGCCTTGACTAATTCTTTAATGCTTTTCTTTTTTCCTGTTTCCGGTTTCTTTTCTTCGTTTTCCATCATTTCCCTCCCGACAGGCATCTTTTTTTGCCTATTTGTCTATCTATCCTTGATGGTAATATATTTGTACGAAACGGGCAATAGGGCGAATGTCATTGCTTTTTTTAAAGAGAGAGTGACATTTGTCATGCATGCGATGAGAAGAATTGTGATCATATGCTTGAAGCCCAATGCTTAGGTATGATAGAATAGACATGCCATAGGCATGCAAAAATATAGGCAGAATATGATGAAACAATGATTCTGAATGGAGCAAAGGCGTGTTCAACATTGAGGAAGAGTTAAAAAAGCTCCCGAAGCAGCCGGGAGTTTATATCATGCGGGATAAGGCGGACGGGATTTTGTACGTGGGGAAGGCGATCAATCTCCATAACAGAGTGCGGTCTTATTTTCGTGAAAACATTGGGCGCGGACCTGCCATTGATCAGATGGTAAGACTCATTGCGCGGTTCGAATATATCGTAACGGACTCTGAGCTCGAGGCGCTGGTTCTGGAGAATAACCTGATCAAGGAGCATTCGCCGAAGTACAATACGCTTCTGAAGGATGACAAGACCTATCCCTATATTAAGGTGACGCTCGGCGAGCCCTTTCCGCGGATTTTGTTTTCGCGGACGATGAAGAAGGACAAATCCAAGTATTTTGGACCCTATACGAGCGCGGCAGCAGTCAAGGATACCATTGAGCTATTGAATAAGCTGTACCAGCTTCGCACCTGTAACCGGAATTTGCCAAAGGACATTGGCGTGGAAAGACCGTGTCTTAATTATCATATCAAGCAGTGCCTTGCACCCTGTCAGGGCTATGTGGATCAAACGGAGTATCGCCGTCAGGTGGACGGTGCGATGGAGTTCTTAAATGGCAATTATGGGCCTATTCTTAGGGATTTGGAGCAGAAGATGAAGGCTGCGGCGGAGAACCTCGAATTCGAGGAGGCAGCGACCTTCCGCGACCTGTACAACAGCGTTAAGTCCGTGGCGCAAAAGCAGAAGATCACGGATTCCGGCGGTGAGGACAAGGATGTCATTGCCATGTGTCAGGAGGGGACGGAGGCCGTGGTGCAGGTCTTCTTCGTGCGTGATGGTAAGCTGATTGGCAGGGAGCATTATTATATGACGCACGTATCCGAACTGCCGGGAGAAGAACTGTTTGGCGTAGAGGCGCAGTCTCCTGAAGGTGCGGATCGAGAAGAAGCGAATACGGAAGATGAGCTGGGGGAAGGCTTCAAAGAGACGAATACGGAGGACGAGACAGGTAATGGTTTAGAGGACAATGGTGACAGCTTAGGAAACACTTACGCCAGATTTCAGGAGGCGAGGCGGAAGGTGAAGGCGGAGACGCTGCGCCAATTCCTGCAGCAATTTTATGCAGGTACGCCATTTATTCCGCGGGAGATCATGCTGCAATATGAGGTCGAGGATCAGAAGCTGATCGAGGAGTGGCTGACAAACCGTAAGGGTTCAAGAGTCTACCTGCGCGTGCCGAAGATCGGAAGCAAGGAAAAGCTTGTGGAGCTGGCGGCGCAAAATGCCAAGCTGATCTTGGATCAGGATCGCGAACATTTAAAGCGCGAGGAAGGACGGACCATCGGTGCAGTCAAGGAGATCGCGGCGATTTTGGGACTCAAGGGAATTGAGCGGATGGAGGCTTTTGATATTTCAAACACGAATGGCTTTGAGAACGTGGCGTCCATGGTGGTCTTTGAAAAGGGAAAACCTAAGCCCAGCGATTACAGGAAATTCCGCATGAAGACCGTGGCGGGCCCGGATGATTATGCCTGCATGCGGGAGGCGCTTACGAGGCGCTTTACGCATGGCATGGAGGAGGCGAAGGAGCTTCGCGAGAAGGGTATGGATGAAAAGCTCGGAAGCTTTACGAGGTTCCCGGATCTGCTGATGATGGATGGTGGACGCGGACAGGTCAACATTGCGCTGGAGGTATTAAGTGAGCTGGGACTGCACGTGCCTGTCTGCGGCATGGTTAAGGATGACAATCACCGCACGAGAGGGCTCTATTTTAATAACGTGGAAATGCCCATCGACACGCATTCGGAGGGCTTTAAGCTGATCACCAGGGTACAGGACGAGGCACACCGCTTTGCGATTGAGTATCACAGGTCGCTTCGCGGAAAGGCGCAGGTGCGTTCCGTCTTGGAGGAGATTCCCGGAATCGGGCCTGCGAGAAGAAAGGCGCTGATGCGTAAATTCGGGAGTCTTGAGGAAATCAAAAATGCCACCGCAGAGGAGCTTGCGGAAATTCCGGAGCTCAATGAAAAAGTTGCAAAGGAAATACTAGCCTATTTTCAAAGAGTGTGATAGTATGATGACAGGGTTTCAGAGCTCAAAGACCGCAGAACTGCGAAAGCCTTGAAGAAACGGAGCAATTTGAACCATCATAGATTAGGATTGGGAGGAAGCTATGGCAAGCGTAAGTTTAACTCACGTGATCGAGAAAATGAAGTTGGAGAACATGACGCCGGAGATCGACGTTCGTAAGATCAAAGTAACGCAGCCGGACATCAACAGGCCGGCATTGCAGATGGCCGGATATTTCGAGCATTTTGATGCTGCGCGTCTGCAGATCATTGGATTTGTGGAATATTCCTACATGGGAGGACTGACCGACGAGCGCAAGCGCGAGGTTTATGATCAGCTCCTAAGCTATGAGACCATTCCCGGCGTTGTTTTTTGTAGGGAACTAAAGCCGGATGACATTTTCCTGGAGATGGCAAATAAGCATAAGATTCCCGTCTTTGTGACGAAGAAATCAACTTCTGCCTTTATGGCGGAGATCATTCGCTGGCTGAACGTAAAGCTTGCTCCCTGCATTTCCGTGCATGGCGTTCTCGTGGACGTCTATGGTGAGGGCGTTCTGATCACGGGTGAGAGCGGCATCGGTAAGTCTGAGGCAGCGCTGGAGCTGATTAAGCGTGGACATCGTCTGGTGACGGATGACGTCGTAGAGCTTCGAAAGGTAAGTGATGATACCTTGATCGGATCCGCACCTGACATTACGAAACACTTTATTGAGCTGCGCGGCATCGGCATTGTCGACGTGAAGGCACTGTTTGGTGCTTCCTCCGTTAAGGATACGCAGAGCATTGATCTTGTCATTCGGCTGGAGGATTGGGACAAGGATAAGGATTATGATCGTCTTGGCCTGGAGGAGAATTATACGGAATATCTTGGAAACAAGGTCGTTTGCCACAATATTCCCATTCGTCCCGGACGGAATTTGGCCGTAATCTGTGAGTCGGCGGCAGTCAACCATCGTCAGAAGAAGATGGGTTATAATGCGGCGCAGGAGCTGTACGCGAGGGTGCAGCAGTCCCTGGCAAAGCGTCGTGATGAAGAGGACGAGGATTTCTTTGAGAATGGCCAATAGTGGCATATATTTCGTATTTTAAGCATAAAAAGGAGAAGAGGCATGTACGCATTTGGAGTGGACATTGGCGGAACGACCGTCAAGATGGGATTGTTTGATGAGAACGCTACGGTTTTGGACAAGTGGGAGATTCCGACCAGAAAGGAAAATGGCGGCGAGGCCATTTTGCCCGACGTGGCAAAGGCGATTCTGGCAAAGATGGAGGAGAAGGGGATTGTAGCATCTGACGTCAAAGGGATTGGCGTCGGAGCGCCGGGAGCGGTGGACGAGCAAGGCACCATGGTAGGCGGGGCAGTGAATCTCGGCTGGGGCGTGCTCAACATTCCGGAGATTCTGCATCAGTATATCAACGTGCCCGTGAAGGCAAACAATGATGCCAACGTGGCTGCACTTGGAGAGATGTGGCAGGGCGGCGGTAAGGGTTATTCCAACATGGTTGCCGTGACGCTTGGTACGGGCGTCGGCGGAGGCATTATCATAGGCGGAAAGATTCTGACCGGAGCGACCGGTGCCGGCGGTGAGATTGGTCACATTCACATTGAGGATCATGAGACGGAGGAATGCGGATGTAAAAAGAAGGGCTGCCTTGAGCAGTATGCTTCCGCAACGGGTATCGTGCGTCTCGCAAAGCGCAGGCTGGCCAAGGATGACGCGCCAAGCGTTCTCAGAAGCGGTGAGGTTTCCGCAAAGACCGTGTTTGATGCCGTCAAGGCTGGAGACGAGGTCGCCGTTCAGATTGCGGAGCAGTTTGGCAATTACCTTGGCAAGGGTCTGGCAGCCGTGGCAGCCGTAGTGAATCCGGAAGTATTTGTCATTGGCGGCGGTGTGTCTAAGGCAGGAGAGATTTTGCTCTCTTATGTGAAACCGGCTTTTCAAAAGTATGTTTTTTATCCCTGCGGAAAAGCAGAGTTTAAGCTGGCAACGTTGGGAAATGACGCGGGAATTTTCGGCGCGGCTGCGCTGATTTTAAAGGGATAAATCGTTTTGCCGCTGACGGGAAGCCTTATTTGTAACGGGGAGCTTCCCGTTGATGACGGGCAGCCGGGCAAAATAGGGAATGCAGTGCAATCTTGTGAAGAAGGGCAGAAGTATGATTAGTGAGACGGTGGTTCGGGCCCTCAAGGGCTATACGAAAGAGGAAAACATTCATCTTGGGGAGCCCATGTGCACTTGTACCACCTTTCGGGTGGGCGGGCCTGCGGACTGCCTCATTGAAATTGGTACAAAAGAGGAACTACAACGGATTTGCAGATATTTGAATCTGACGGGCATTCCATTTTTTGTCGTGGGAAATGGCAGCAATCTTCTGGTAAGCGACAAGGGGTATCGGGGAGTCATTCTTCGCGTGCAATCCGGCATGAATCAGGTACGCGTGGAAGGAAGACGCGTTATCGCACAGGCAGGCGCTACGATGGCACAGGTCGCCAGAGTGGCCATGGAGCATGGCCTATCCGGTCTGGAATTTGCCTCGGGTATTCCGGGAACCATCGGCGGAGGCGTTGTCATGAATGCCGGTGCCTATGACGGAGAGATGCGTCAGGTAGTAAGGAATGTTGAGGTATTAAGCGCAGAGGGTGAGTTTTGGAATCTGGATAACGAGACCATGGAATTTGGGTATCGCACCAGCAGCATCAAGGGGAAGCCCTATGTCGTGACGGAGGTGGAACTAGCTCTAACGGAAGGGGATCCCGCGCAAATCAAGGCGGTCATGGACGGATTTGCAGCAAAACGCCGCGAAAAACAACCGCTGGAATATCCCAGCGCAGGCAGCACCTTTAAGCGCCCTGAGGGATTCTTCGCAGGAAAGCTGATACAGGATGCGGGGCTGCGCGGCTATTTCGTAGGCGGTGCACAGGTTTCCGAAAAACACTGCGGCTTTGTCATCAACACCCAGCCCGGCATCACGACTGCCGCTGACATTATGACCCTCATCCGCCATATCCAACAAGTTGTAAAAGACAAATTTGACATTATGCTAGAATCAGAAGTTATTTTTTTGGGTGAATTCTAATTCTATAGAAAACAATGCATTTACGATAGCTATTTGTAATTAGAGAACGAAGAGGTTGCAGGTACCTCGAGGGGGCGTTTGGATGATCTCCTTAGGCCCGTGTGCCAAGCGTCGGTACTTAGGAGGCGTACTGTGACTCCTTAGTACCGATACGCTGCACCCGGAGCGCGAGCGTGCCTAAGGAGATTGTCCAAAGCAAGCCCCCGAGTTCTTCTGAGGAGGTTCCAATGAGACTTGTTATTGTGACGGGCATGAGCGGCAGCGGCAAGACGACAGCCCTTAAAATGCTGGAGGATGCCGGATTTTATTGTGTGGACAACATTCCGCTCACGCTTGTGGAAAAATTCGTAGAATTGATTGCCATGCCAGAGAATGAGATCGACAAGATGGTGCTTGGTCTGGACGTGCGCGCCGACCTCCATTTTGAAGATGCCCATGCTATTCTGAAATCCTTAAAGGAGCAAGGGTATCCGATGGAAATTCTCTTTTTGGATTGTGACGACAACAGCCTGATCAATCGCTATAAAGAGACGCGCCGACTGCATCCGCTGGCTCCCTATGGACGCGTGGAGGATGGTGTTGCGAAGGAGAGGGAGATCCTGGAGAACCTTCGAAAGGATGCGGATTATGTCCTGGATACCTCAAATCTCCTGACGAGGGAGCTAAAAGCAGAGCTGGATCGCATTTTTGTTCAGAATGAATCCTATAACAGCCTGATGGTGACCGTGACCTCCTTTGGCTTTAAATATGGCATCCCCAATGATGCAGATTTGGTTTTTGACGTAAGATTTCTTCCGAATCCTTATTATATTGACGGTCTTCGCGCGAAGACGGGAAATGACAAGGAGGTACAGGACTTTGTCATGGGTTATCCGGAATCAGGCGAGTTTTTGGACAAGCTGACCGACATGGTAGAATTTTTGATTCCGAATTACGTAAAGGAAGGAAAATATCGCCTGGTGATTGCCATTGGCTGCACGGGCGGAAAGCACAGGAGCGTAACTCTGGCGAATGCCTTATATGAGCGCCTTAAGGATAAGGGCAGTTATGGCATTAAGCTGGATCACCGTGACATTAACAACAAACGAGGATAAAAAAATGTCGTTTTCAAGTGAGGTAAAGCAGGAATTATGTGGGCGCGTCAGTGCAGCCAGACATTGTCAATTGGCGGAATTGGCGGCCATTCTCCACTTTTGCGGACAGCTTGGAAAGGATGCGGAGGGGCATTACACCATCGGTCTTCAAACGGAAAACGAAATGATTGTAAGAAAATGCTTTACATTATTGAAAAAAACATTTAATATAGAGACGGACAATTTTGTGGACGAGGATCAGATGCTTGATCTTTTTCAAAAGATTGGAAACCCGGAAGAGACGGTGAGTGCTCTGCTATTAAAGAATGCCTGTTGTCAAAGGGCGTTTTTGCGGGGAGCATTCTTAAGTGTGGGTTCCATCAGTGATCCGAGCAAGGCCTACCATTTGGAGTTTGTATGTCCTACGATGGAGAAGGCCGAGCAGCTGCGTGACGTGATGCAGGGCTTTGAGGTTCCGGCAAAGATCGTTACGCGCAAGAAATACAAGGTTGTCTATCTCAAAGAGGGATCGGGAATCGTTGATTTGCTGAGCGTCATGGAGGCGCATGTCTCCTTGATGAATCTGGAGAATCTTCGGATTTTGAAGGAAATGAGAAATTCCATCAATCGGAGGGTAAACTGTGAGACGGCGAACATTAGTAAGACCGTGAGCGCTGCGTCCAGGCAGATCAGTGACATTGAATTCCTCAGAGATCATTATGGTTTTTCCAAATTGCCGGCGCAGCTTCAGGAGATGGCGCAGGTACGCTTGGAAAATCCAGATGCGCCGCTGAAGGATTTGGGCCAGCTTTTGGATCCTCCCGTGGGGAAATCCGGCGTGAATCATCGGTTGCGGAAATTAAGCGAGCTTGCAGAGTCAGTCAGAAATTAGAACTTTTGGGTTGGTTGTTTGAAAGGAGCAGTATCATGGTAGTAAGGGACATCTTGGTAAATCTTGAACATGGGTTAGAGGCAAGACCGATTGCACTTTTGGTGCAGGAAGCAAGCAAATATGACAGCAAGATCTATATCCAGTCCAAGGATCGCCGCGTCAATGCAAAGAGTATTATGGGGATGATGACTCTGGCATTGGACAATGGGGAGACGTTGGAGGTTTCCGCAGACGGTGACGACGAGCAGGTAGCCGTTAGCGGGATCGAGCATTTCTTGAGTGGCAGATAAAGAAGCTTGCAAGAGCTGATTGGAGGGTACGGCAGAACCAATGATGGGGGCGTTGGTTCTGCCCTTTTTATAGCGAGGAAGGAAACCAAGCGACAGGCGAAGCGAGGCATTTGGTTTCACCCGAGCGTATACGAAATAAAAACGTAAGTCGCGAAGCGACGACATCTGCGAAGCAGATGGTTTTTATGAGTGAAAGAGGAAGGAAACCAAGCGTAAAAGCTATTTGGGGGCTTAGTATGAAGAAAAAGTTATTATTCATATATAATCCAAAGGCAGGAAAGGAAAAGGTTCGTGACCTCCTGGCAGACATATTGGACGTGTTTGCGGCGGCAGATTATGAAATGACGGTGGTGCCAACCAGGAGAAAGGACGAGGCCAGGGAGGTCATGCAGGAGCGCAGCAAGGACTATGATTTGGTCGTTTGCAGCGGCGGAGACGGCACCTTGGACGAAACCGTTACGGGCATGATTCAAAGCGGCTTTCGGACGCCTCTCGGATATATTCCTGCGGGAAGCACGAATGACTATGGCGAGAGTCTGGGACTTTCCAAGAATATGGTGCAGGCGGCGGAGACGGCCATTTCTGGGCGGGATTATTCCTGCGACATGGGCTTGTTTAATGATGACGTCTTTGTGTATATTGCGGCATTTGGCCTCTTTACGGACGTATCCTATGAGACGGATCAGGCAGTTAAGAACGTGCTTGGGCATCTGGCGTACGTGCTGGAGGGAATGAAACGGCTTTCCAACATTCGTTCCTACCCGATGAAGGTGACGCATGATGGGGAGGTCATCGAGGATCAGTTTATCTTTGGCATGGTGACGAATTCGAGATCCGTAGGCGGATTTAAGAATATTACGGGGAAAAACGTGGAGATGGATGACGGTCTGTTCGAGGTCACGCTGATCAAGATGCCGACCAATCCCGTGGAGCTGAGCAATATCATTGGTGCGCTGATGAATCGTGACATTGATTCCGAACTCATGTATTGCTTCCGCACGGCTGAACTGACTGTGGAGGCAGAGGAGCCGGTTGCCTGGACTTTGGATGGAGAGAATGGCGGAATGCATCAGACGGCAGTCATCAAGAACCTGCACAAAACCGTGGACATCCGCGTGGCAGAGGATTAATCTGACAATCTAGGCTTTTTTGAGAAAAGATACCCTTTTCTTTTTAAGAAATTTATGCTATATTTGTTTAGAAAGTAGCGATTTGGGGCGTAAGGCGCTTGTAAATCGTTCGAACGTAAAGAAAAAATATATGGAGGGCAATCAAATGTTAGTTTCTGCAACCGAAATGCTGAAAAAAGCAAAAGCAGGCCATTATGCAGTTGGCCAGTTTAACATCAACAACCTGGAGTGGACGAAGGCAATCCTTCTGACCGCAAAGGAATTAAAGAGCCCCGTGATCCTAGGCGTATCCGAGGGCGCAGGCAAGTACATGGGCGGCTATGACGTAGTCGTTGGCATGGTAAATGGCTTGCTTAAGGACCTTGACATTGACGTTCCCGTTGCATTGCATCTGGATCATGGTACCGTAGAGGGCTGCTACAAGTGCATCGAGGCAGGTTTCTCCTCCATCATGTTTGATGGTTCCCACTACGCTCTGGAAGAGAACGTACAGAAGACCACCGAGCTGGTTGCTAAGGCACATGGCAAGGGAATGTCCATCGAGGCTGAGGTTGGTTCCATCGGCGGCGAAGAGGACGGCGTGATCGGCATGGGCGAGTGCGCAGATCCCAAGGAGTGCAAGGCGATCGCTGATCTTGGCGTAGACTTCCTGGCAGCAGGCATTGGTAACATCCATGGCAAGTATCCTGCAAACTGGAAGGGTCTTTCCTTTGAGACCCTGGATGCCGTTCAGCAGTTGACCGGAGATCTTCCTCTGGTACTTCACGGCGGCACCGGAATTCCCGCTGACATGATCAAGAAGGCTATTTCCCTGGGCGTTGCAAAGATCAACGTAAATACCGAGTGCCAGCTGGCATTTGCTGCTGCTACCCGTAAGTACGTTGAGGCTGGCAAGGATCTTGAGGGCAAGGGCTTCGATCCCCGTAAGCTTCTCGCTCCTGGCTTTGAAGCAATCAAGGCTACCGTTAAGGAGAAGATGGAGCTGTTCGGAAGCGTAGGCAAGGCCTGAACCGACAGCCGGGCGTTAAGGTGAGCATTGAAGGTTCATGACGGCCGAATTATCAACG